>WLWD01005854.1_pt1 | contig 45576 bp, 32 predicted proteins | sample 6712731 | NCBI WGS metagenome assembly WLWD01 (sample SAMN12718690, study PRJNA576275) | sponge metagenome | isolation source: marine sponge | host: Mycale hentscheli | place: New Zealand: South Island, Marlborough, Capsize Point | collected 2014-11-01 | reverse complement strand
CTAGTGGGAGGAGTTATGTTACCAGATCTAGTGGGAGGGGCTATGTTACCAGATCTAGTGGGAGGGGCTATGTTACCAGATCTAGTGGGAGGGGCTATGTTACCAGATCCAGTGGGAGGGGCTATGTTACCAGATCCAGTGGGAGGGGCTATGTTACCAGATCTAGTGGGAGGGGCTATGTTACCAGATCTAGTGGGAGGGGCTATGTTACCAGATCTAGTGGGAGGGGCTATGTTACCAGATTATGATACAGATACAGGCAGACATGATAATCAACGAACATGCAGTCTGCAATTCACTATTGATTGTGAAATTATTACTACTACTACTACTATTATTACTACTACTATTATTATTACTACTACTACAGCTTGTTATTATTATTATTGTTGTTGTTTTTTGTGATTGGCTGAATAGACTTTAGTGGTATATCTGTGTGTATTAGTTTTACTTAACTTGAATGTTTCAACTCATAAAATTTCTCCAAAGGAGTCACTAAGATTGTGTTAATACAAAGATATACTGCTTTAATTTACATCTTTTTATTATTATTACTAATTTTGTTGTTATTTGGTTGTGATTATTTTAATTACAATTGTTTCTATTATGATGATTGTTATTATTATTATCGTAATTATTATTTCATTCAATTAGTTTAGTAGTACAGTTGTGATTAGTTAATTAATTACAGGGTCAATACATCTTGCTCCTTCAATAAATATCTTAAACCTATCCTTACCCATGGTATTTTTGTGTTTCCATGGCTACTGTGTAATTTGCCAGGGGTATTCTCGCAGTTCCAGTGCTGGTGGTAACATTGCCTCTGCCTTCTCCATCTTGGAAGTCCTGGCCTGCTATATGGCATCCGCCATGCATGACTTTGACCACCCTGGCAGGACCAATGCCTTCCTTGTTGGAACCAAGTCTCATCTGGTAAGGATCATCATGACTATAATGACAAGCGAGTTCAGTGAATAGAGGAGATTCAGAAGTGTACAAATTATATATAATATATATTATATATATTTAATAATATTCGCGTTAACCAAGCAGTCCTGGGTTTGATTTCCAGTGGCGACCAAATATTTTTAATTCTGTATTGTTTTAAAAAAGCCTGTGAAAGAGAGAGAATACATCTAATATATATATATTTATTGCAGCTTTGATATTTTTACTTGAATATTTCCGCATCACGCGAGCGTTCTGTATTCTCCCATATTGTACGGTTTATATTGTACGCTACTTGTAGCGCGCGCGTAGCGAGTAAAATCAATGAAAATTGTATTGTAACCGGTTGAGAAAATTTTCAAAGAAGCAATAAATCACTTATCACACTCGTCGTACAATATGGGAATGATATTTTACTCTCACGCCACATTTTCACTCGCCTTTGGCTCGTGAAAATATTTTGCGTGCTCGTAAAATATTTTCCCATATTGTACTCTGACTCGTGCTATAAGTATTATATATATATACACATAATATACACTTACGTTATATATATTGACATAATTAGTAACATGTATAATTGCTGACTGTTCAATCAGATTGCAAGCAGGCTGGGCTAACTTTGGGGGCAGACCTACATAGATGCTTTAACTTTAGCTAACTGTGAACCTCCTGATAACCACATATGTAGTTAATAGGAGCTGGCCAATTAAAACAAATGAGATGTGAGCTAAATTGTAGTTATAGTTCTTATTATTAGTACATTGTTATAGAAACTCCTGTTTGTATTAATATCTTCATCTCTTGTTATCTTCTCCTGTTCTTCTCCCAGGCATTGCTGTACAATGATAGGTCGGTGTTGGAGAACCACCACGCTGCAGCCAGCTGGCATCTTCTCACTAACTTTGAAGAGAACAACTTCCTCGTGTCTATGGAGCCTGCAGAGATGAAGAGACTCCGATTCCTCATCATCGAGGCCATCCTGGCCACTGACCTCAAGATGCACTTTGACCTCCTGTCCACCTTCAAAGCCAAGGTGAGTTTAATAATGTTTTTCCAATTGTTTAATAATGAAGGTGTGAATCTTTATGCTAAATTGAGACATTCTTTTTATTCTTTGTTGTTGTTTTTTCCTTAGACTTACTTTTTCTTTTCTTTTTTCTATTTATTTATTTGTTTGTGTTTTAATATTTTTCTCGATTGTTACGTTTTTCTAGTTTACTCATTTTTTCTAATTTTTTCTTTACTCATTTTTTTGTTCACACATTTTTTGTTTTTCTTGTGTTTTATGATTTGCCTTACTCTCTTTTACTTGTTTACTCATTTGTTGTTCTCGTTTATACTCAATTGTTTTTCTTGTTTGCTCATCAGACGAGCATGGAGGAAGGTGGAGGTATAGACTGGGAGTCAGAGATGGACAGGCTACTGGTGATGCAGATGGTCATCAAGATGGCCGACATCAACACACCCACTAAGAGTTTCGACCTTCATCGCAGCTGGTCCAAGAGAATTACTGAGGAGTTTTACCAGCAGGTAATGGAGTGGAACCAGCTCATGGGTGAAAAGAAAGTTGAACATGATTTTATAATAGTCGGTATTGATTTGTGGGGTATAGTTAGGTCATGGATGGCACATGATCCATGAGGGTGTGGTCTGGTAATGGATGCCACATTATCTGCGGAGGTGTGGTCAGGGGATGGATAGCACATGATATGGTCAGGTGATAGTGCACACTGAATTTGTGTTGGGGGTGTGGTCAAAGTTCATCAGATATTTGGGGTGTGGTCAAAGTTCATCAGATATTTGGGGTGTGGTCGAGTAGTTGCTGGTTAGTGGGAATATAGCAGATAGATTACTGCAATCAATCCAAGTTTGTCTGTACTATCGTTTTCAGAGTGAAGAAGAAGCTACACTCAATCTTCCTGCTACCATTTTCATGGATCGCAAGCACCCAGAGAAGCTGCCAGCCATCCAGCTCTCCTTCATTCAGCACTTGGTCTCTCCTCTCTTTCAGGCATGTGCTGATGCCGGCATCATTCCTGGCATTCTTGAGTTAAGTGCGGAGTCTGATAAAGGCAATAGCTCTAGGACAGTCTCTCCCATAGAGAAGAAAGAAGATGGTGATGTAGATGGTGAGTGCAATTATTCTAAAAAAGAATAGTAAAATACTAGGCCAAGCAGTTTAGGTCGTAATACTAAATTGAGAATGATTCTAAAAGCTTTTTCTAGGAGAAAAAGGCCGTATGAGCAGGTTTGAAAAGGGACTAGTACTTCACATTTGAACGTGTACTTGATTTTCTAATCAAATGCCGTAATAGTGTCCTGCCAGTGTTGCTCGCTTGTGAATTAGTTCTTTCCACTGCGGTATGCATTAAAAGTTAATGCACATTATTGGTTTGGCTCCGTATTTGACTGTGTACCAGGCTATACCCTAAATTTGCCCTCCCCCTTGGGAAAATTTCTGTATACAGCCCTGATGTAATTGCTGTTAGTGTAACAGTGCCTACTAGTATAGTTTATACGGACAGTAAGCATCACACTGCTCACACTGTGCATTAACTTTGGAAATAATTCATTGACTTATGTCTATTTAGCTACACTTTTATACGGTGTGATCGTGATGTTGTCTATAACTGTGTTTTGATTTCAGAAGACGCCATGGAGAGTGACATCACTGATGATACAGAGCCAAAATTCATGAGTATCATTCTCACTAACCTTCAGATAAACTTCGATGGCTGGAAGGCGGAGCTTCCCAAAGAAGAAAAAGAAACTCCTAACGAGGAAATGGTTGATGAGTTCGAAGATGAGGATGAAGAGAAGCCAGATGAGGATGAAGAAAACCCAGTGACCGGGGTGGAGCCCCAAGAGGGTAGCACGGATGTGAGTGTTCTTGTCTTGTAACTGCATGTACAGTCTATGTGAATGGGATAACTTCAGTGGTTGAAATGTTATGTAACACCAATTCCATGTATTAGCCAAAAATTAACTGAAAATAATCCCTTGCACTGTGCAGTTGTTGTTTTATGACCTATTAAGTTTATAAAAGTAAAAAAAAGTGTTTTAGTGAAACTGGTTTTTCTTGGCTTAAGTCATACTTATTGTAGTACAGCAGGAGACAAAATAAAATTCCGTTCCGCAGTATGGCCGTAAAACGGTAGTTTTTTGTTTTTTTAACCATAGTTTTTATCGTTGCGTTCCATACCGTTTTGACTAACGACCGACACCGTTTACTAAAACGGTAAAAAATCATCAAGAAACAATCGATATTGTGCGGTGGTCAAATTAACAATTTGCGAGACAAGGACAGCTTTAATTTTTTTTCAAATCGAAAAGCTCCATCTCAGGAGCCTGTAAACAAAAAATTGGAACGTTTTATTGGATACACAATTTTTTATATTTCTTTGAGCGAGACATACGGTGAATGAGAAATATTACAATAGTAATGCGGTTCCAACAGAACAGCTGTTTTTTGTTGTTGTTTTTTGTTTGTTTTTTCCCCCAGTTTTTAATCGTGCGACAGCCGTTCTATGAAACGGAATTATGGAACTTTATTTTGTCTTCTACTGTATATATATATGTATTGGTGATTTAATTGTATTGTTTTTCTGTGATGTGTGTATCTAGGGGAATGCCAGTGTTGTCACTGAGCTAGCTCCACCAACAGATGATAGACCCACAGACACTTCATGAACTTTCATTGTTATATGCAAACCATGAGATATCTCTTTCAACAAGTTTCTCCAGTCATTTTTTTTGTTGTTTTATCATTGTACTTTTTTTCCCTTCCCAGTAGCTATAATTACGGCTGTATGTCTACTTGAAGTTCATTACATTAGTATTTATTTCGAGTAACCCTATAATTTACCATTATTTATATTGTATGATCAATCCTTATGTCATTTTATACTGTATGAACGAACACCTTCATGTCATTCTTGCTTAAACAAACCATGATGTTTCCCCTCAAGTCTAACATTAGTATATATTGATTGTGATCATCAAGCTTATTTAGTAATTTTGCTTCAGAAACAATAATATTGTTGAAGTGGTTTTGACAGAGTGATGGTTATAGTATGTCCACGTTGAGTTGGCTCGACCACAAATGTGGCAAAAGATTGAGATAAAGTAATAGCTGTTCTTTCTAATGTGAACAGTGCTTTAAGTTTAGTGCACAAAAATTCTTACTTGGTGCAAATAAGGGGGTGGGGTGGGATTTCAGTCTGCTGCAAATTTTTGCTGAATTTTCTATGACCAAAAATGTCAAATCTTTGGAGGCAGTTCACCAACACACTAATTTCTCCTTCTATTCCTATGTATGCCACACAGAACGAAAAGACCAATTAGTTAGGATATTTTGGACGCAAGTATGACTACTCCTTTAATGAGAACTTAGCTATAGGAATTGGTTCCACCGTTATTATCCCAGTGAGCAAGCTAATAAAGAGAGACAGAGAATTTAGGATTGCAAATAAACTTATATCCACTAGTTCATATGTGTATATAGCAGCCATAAAGAAGATTTTCATTGTTTGAACTCACAGCAATTTTTTTATGAAGGCGATTATCTGGCACTCTCGCCGCCCAGCACGGCCAAACAAACCTTTCGCTACATACGTCAACTCGCGCGCGAAACCCTTTACCCAACCTCTCCGCGGGTGAGACTACCCTTAGCAACCATACCTTACAAATATTCTGTTTGCAATGGTGGTTCTTAAAGTCACTGACGGAAAAATTACTAGAAAATTTAAAGTTAGTCAAGGCGATGGCTAGTTGGACGGAGCCCGACCTCTGCTGGGGAGAGGTCGGAACAAGCCTATACCCGCCGGGTTTGTTCCCTGCTGCAACGTACGTTGCAGTCCCGGGCTCCGCCCAACTAGGTGATGGCAAGGTTTTACTTTAGATCCCTCTTTGGGCATGGCACACGAATCAGTGAATCACACAATAAATTTTGTTGATCCTGTAACTGGTGCACACACTCAAAATATAGAGAGTACTTGGTCACAAGTAAAGAAAATGATTAGGAAGCAAGGGGTTGACAACACCAGTGAGGAGCTTTTCCAGACCTATTTACCGGAATACCTCTGGAGAAGAAAGTTCAAAGCTCAGGACCCTTTCTTAACAATTTATGAACACATCAAAGAACAATATCCATGCTAAACAACAACTCCAATAACTTATCACACATTCCAAGCTATGTAGCTAATCTTCTTTTTTTAATTATGCTGATAAATATGTTGAATTTTTGTTAATATCCATCCTAAATAATTAAAATTTGAAATTTATATAAATGCAGAGACAAAGGGCTTCAGAGCAAAGCACCCATTTTTTTTCAATGTAGTACCTAAAGTAAAACAAAGCCAAGGCGAGAATTTCGAGACTTTAAAAAGAAGAATTAATGATTTATTCCCGAATTCGTTAGGAACGGGAGACAAATTTTGTGTTCATTACACAGATGAGGATGGGGACATCATAACTATATCCAGTGATTCTGAGTTTCAAGATGTTCTTTCTGAAATTCCAGTGGATTCTGTATGGAAATTACATCTCTGCATGTCAAGAGGTCATAAGTCTTTGGAGAATAGTAAGCAGCTCAGTCTCAACACACCAATTTCTCCTTTCATCCTTCATATTTACCACACAGAATGAGAAAGCCAAGCTTTTTAGAGGCAAGTGACTTCTTCAATGAATCTCTTTTTAGGAATTGGTTTCACCATTTTCCTAAAGATTTCAGTGAAATGGACAAAGAGTTTGAAAAAATGGTGAATAAACATGCTCAGTTCCTTGATTCCTTGCACAGTGAACCTAGTAGTGCTAGTAAGCAACTTCAAGAAGGCAGTTCTTCATTAACCGAAAAGGAACCGGAACCTAAAATTCTGAATGAAATATCAACTAAATATCCTGGAGCCAAGATTAAAAACTTTGGATCTTGGGAGCCAAAAGAGTTCAAAACAGCACATGGAAAGGGGAGGGTTATCGGACCAGTGGGCTACTATGTGAGCTGGAGTTACAAGGATGAAGGGACCAAAGCTAGTGACAATGACATCACTAAAACAACAAATTCTAAGTAGCTAAGGTGATGGATGCCATACATACGTACTGACATACTGACGTTGTTGTTATTGTTAGCTTATTATTATTATTATTATTATTATTATCATTTTAAAGTAAAAAGGTGATACAGCAATGCTCTCTGACAGTTTACACACACTCCACACAACTGTGACTGAAGACTACTAAGAACATTAAACAAATGCAAAACATTAAACACATAATTATTATGACAATTAATGAGTTGATTCAACTCTCGTGCATCTTAACTATAGGACAGCCGTCTCAAAATATTATAGGCACTCTGACAGCTATCAAATAACACTACTCTGTTTTAACCACTAATCTTACTTTGAGCGCTCCGACGCTGCGCTCATCACAAGCCGAAGCAGTGGGTAAAGGGTTTCTCTACGACTAGTTAGCGCTGTATACGTGATCGTAGCTTGGCAACCCGGCGAAGTTCTTAGTTAGATAGCGTTCCACTCCATTGTCGTTGCCACTAAAATGCCACTGGCTACTACCAGTGCAAATTTGCAATGGTGTACTTCAAAATCACGGACGGACATGACTCTCACAAATTCTGGGTCAATCCATCGGCAGCAACTTTCGACAGCTTAAGGGAAAAAGTGTCAAGCCTTTTCCCCACTTTTTCGCTTGACCCAGGTAGAGCACTGCACCTCCATTATCGCGATAACGACGGAGAAAAAATTACCGCCACTACTGACAATGATTTCCAGAATATTCTGTCGTCAATTCCAGAGGAAACTGTATGGAGATTTCACATTTCAGATTTTTGCAATTGCTGTTCTAAAATACACACAACACTGCCACCTCTTCACAGTTTCCCATTTGGTGTGAGACACTCTAAAAATCAGATGCAGCACATGTTCTTTGCAGATCCCTTACAACAATACAGTGATCGTCCTATTGAGATCTCTACCAGTAAGAATTCAATGAGTTCAATCGATTGCATGAGTGGAACAACACATAGTAGAGCTGAGTCAATTGAAAGAACATCTATCCTTGCTAAGAATTCACCACGGTATAAAAACAAGTCATTGCCACCAATGACTAGCTCTTTAGGCAAAAATGGAACCACAAGCTCTGGTAAAAGAGTAGGAACATCTCAACACAGGAAAAAGAGAAAGGCATTGAGATCAAAGCCAACTGCAAGATATTTAACACGAGCTCCATCTAGGAAGTTCTATTTGAACAAGGCTACACAGACTCTATGTGGTAAATCTTCAGTAGTTGGAAGTGCGCGAAGTTCGAGCACAAAATATTGTTACGATAGCAATCCCAAATTATCAGAATTTACATCTCAAAAATACCATTCTAGCAGCTTCATAGCAACTTCGTCAAACAATTCACCACGTTCGTCCATTAATAAACACAACAGTAGCTTGAAAGAAGTAAACAATAGCTTGAAAGGGTTTTTGTGTGATATCAAATCAACTTCTTCTTCTTCTAAAACTAGGTCCAACATCAGAAAAGCATCAACAAAGCAATTACTGGGTCCAACAAATGAAACAAAAGACAACATGACTCAAACAACTGATATGATGGAGTCTAGTCATAAATTTATGAGAAAAAGAAGTATGTTGGCCAGTAGTAGTGGTGAAAGAAAGCAATCAACTCCAGTAAATTCTTTACCTTCCATATTAAACCCAGTGTCTAGCTTGAGGAAGTGTGATAAAACCAGACAAGTTCACTCTACGCCTGTTATACCATCGTCAAGACAAACATTGCATTTAAACAAGTCCTCACTTAGCACTCAAAGTAGATATCTGTATAGCCCTAAGAAACGTTCAAGTTCATATCAGAGTAAGAATACGACACATCATGATTCAAGAAAATTACTACTGCTGAAAAATCAGAGTAAAGAGGGACAAGTTACTAAGGAAAGTAGAATTCATTCAAAGGATACTACTAAAGCTCTAAATGAAAATGTGGCCACTGCTGTGGCTCCTGGCATGGCTGATAAAACGGATCAAATAATGGAACATAGCGAAGGAAATAAGCAATCAGGTTGTAATGAGAGTACAATGGATAACCTAAATAGTAAAACATCAGGATCGTCACATGCCCAAGGTGACTATAATGCAGAACTACAAAAAAGTCGTGAATGCTTATCCAAGATAAAACATGCAGTGTCACACAACGATTTTATGCCTTGCTCAGAGGATGCAGGATCATGGAAGCCTCACGAGGTGATTAGGTTGACTGATATGTTTCCTGGGGCTAACATCGAAACAATTGGTCAATGGAAGTCTAGAGGAGTTGAGACGCAATCTGGTAAAGGGATCTTAGTTGGTCCGGTGGGTTATTATGTCAGCTTGAATACTTCATCCGACTACAAAACTGGAAATTGTAATAACAACACTGATTAAAAAGTATATAAAGAGTAACTGTGTAGGAAAAGAAATCATAAAAATGACTATCATACCATGTATAAACATGGCCCAAAACCAATTAACTCAAAACTGAGTGGATGCTTCCTATAATTAGCACCATTATTTGCAGCTTTTAGCTTCCTTAAAACTTACTTCCTGTAGTGGGTGGGGCTTCGCGATCACACAGATAAGATTTCATGTCTAGGCTTTCGGGCTGGAGCTATGGTTTCTGACAGTACAAAGAGTGATTGTGGCAGCCATAGCAGTATCTTGGGATGGATGGGAATTCTGCAAACTTCAGGATACTGTGGATTCAGTTTACAAACATGATTACTATTTATTCCAGAATGTACAGACATGTGACTGGCATATCATATGCTCACCCCCTGGTGCTGACAAATATTCCCTGTTGTGCTGCCTTGCCTACTTCTGCTGTAACAAAATTTGGAAGTACATTTCCATGTGTAACTTGGGAGTACACTAGGTTTAGGTTTCTTGATTTGTTATAAAGAAGCTAGGCATTAAATCTGCTTAATAATTATACTACAGTACTATACATTATAACTGACTACTGATCAAAGCTGCACCTTACATCAATCATCATGTGACAAAAGTGGTTTTTTTTTTTTTTATTTGTTTAGGGCTGGCAGCAATCCACTACAACCACCAAAGTGACAGACAGCATGTGATGCTGAGAAATGGTGGCCAATACTCTAGAAGGGAGGATACCTTTAATATCTGGGAAACCTCTCTGCACAGCAAGATACACTTTGTTGCAGTTACAGTCTGAATCATACTGCAGTATATAGCTTACTAATCCTAGGTGATGCACCTTTATCAGTATCATATTTCACGCAAATATGCTGCTTTTGTCTGTACTGGATGAACATTGTGATCAGAAGTTCATCCTGATTAAAAAAAATGACGAATCCTTTCTCAACTCAAGGTTTGTGACTGCTATGGAACCATACTCTTAGTTATGAATTAAATGGTTTGGGCCAAGTTTATACATGATATGAGAGCACTTTTCATGCCTTAGAGATAATAAAAACATCCCTGATAAAAAATATAACTGTAATATAGCAAAGCATTGCTATAGTTTCAAAATCACTGACCTATTGAAGAGTAGTCTTTTTCTCAACAGATGAATTTGCTTTGGTTTTTAGCTTGCAATAAAAAAGGTCCAGTTAAAAAAATGTTCAACTCTTGTATAACAATAGTGATCATAACATTAATCATGGAATCCTATAGTAATAGTAGTGTATAATATAGAACTTAAAAAATACTGTCTCTCATGTACACTTATTAGTACTTTAATTCAGTGGGTGTGGTTAAGTAATCATAAGTCATTGATTTTGAATTTGGCTGTAATCAAATTTTGGGATCTATTTCTTACAATAACTGAGTAACAGACATAAATTGGATGAAAACATTTTCATAATTAGATACAAGTTTTTCTTTATTCTTTTTTTTTTATGTGTGTAAGGGAATAAAATTCTTCACACTTTTTAATTAAAAATTATATAAATGACATACAATTGCAAAATACAAATGACCACAAAAGATAATATTAGTAAACATCTACATTTCATGAATACATTGATTTTCACTACTATTATGTAACTACAAGTTTGGTTAATAATTAAAAAGGTTTTCTAAATAGTGATGCTATTTGGAACTTTTTCAGGCAATAAATATGTATAAGGCATGTCCAATGTCTCATTGCGAGCTTTGACTTCATCTTCATATAAGCGCAGTTTGATATCAAACTCAGAAATAATGTTTAGAGCTTTAGTTTCAAGGAACCTTTCAGCTGGATACTTGCCAAGAGTAATCTATAGACAATCAAATACACATTTTCAGTTTGAAGTTATAATAGGATGATATAGCTATAAATAACGGGGGTGTAATTAAGCCATTGAGGCGCAAAATGAAATGATTCATATTAATATCTTTTTACCTCATCAGTGCTATACTGTGAAAGAGCGTATGTGATCATTATACTTTGAACTGTAGTCCGCTTGTCTGGAAGAGTCTGCAGCAGAGTATCGTATGATGTCTCTCCTTTCTTTGTTGGTGGGCGTCGTCGAAGAGTAAATGGTGCATTCGGCACAAAGCTATAGATTACATACTGACCAAAGTTGACGGCTGCATGCTGGCAGGACCCAGTGAACATTATGCGAGTACATTGCTTGATGAGCTCGCACTTAGTCATGATATACTTTGGGAAGCCTCGACCCTCAGGAGCTTTCCTGAATTTAGGAAACCCATTTGTGTGCAAATCTTCTGCCCAGTTCTTCAACTCGGTGTCATCATTGACTTCAGTGTCAGATTGGTAAAATTCGTCAACAATATCTGAGACTAGACACTCGAAGCGTTCCCAGAGCTTGAGGCCATCGTCACGATAATAAAACTTGGGGAGATCCTCTAGGCCGCGTTCTGCAATGCTTTCCTTGATATTCGTGAAGTCCACAGTGTAATACTCGGAAGCTCTGCGAAATAGCTCTTTTTTTCCTTGTCCACCAATTCCAAAGGACTTGTCGATGATTCCACCATCGTTGATAAGCGTTGCCCTGGCCCGAGTGTTGATAGCTACAGTATACCGAAAATGAGGTCTCAGTAGCTTGTTGATGGGATGAGAATCTGGAAGATTTCTCATAGTAGCCACGCAGTAGGTTTCCATGGCGGCATGACAGGAAATGTAGTGGGTCAAAACTTGGTGAAGCTACGAGAAAATTTTTATTAAAAATTAACTGTACCACCAGTGCTTTATGCTTACATGTAGTTATATTATAAATAAAGCTTAGCAAGACAGTAAATAAGCTGAAGTAACAAAAAAAAAAAGAAGATACCTCTAGAACTAATTATTATTTTTTAGAACAGCCAAGAATGATTAAATAGCTAAATATATATAAAAGCACATGTAAATTGTATCTGAAATAAATGCAAAAATCTAACACACTCTTATTCCAATGCTCTTTCACTGAACCAGTAATTAATCGGTCAAATAGTGTTTAAATGTTTATTGTACTGGTATCCTAAAAATGATATAATTATAATGATGACTAAAAAAACATCCTTAACTACTTCCTGGAAATAGTACCTGTCCATGTGCATTCTGGTAGTATATTTTGGCGAGCAGCCAATCCATCCAGTGATCACCTGGAAAAAATATAGGATTAGGAATTGCTTTCTCCTCCTCCCTTACTCCTTGTCTGATTTGAATAGCAATGGGGATCAGGTCATCGGTGTTGTTCACATAGAGAAGACAAATTGGAGCCGGAACAAAACATCCCTCACGAGGTGGGAGACCATCCATAATTTCCAAGTCACAAATATAGATACGACCAGCCTATATGTATGTATGTATGTAAATTACATCAACTGCACATGAATAGCATGAATCTATAATATATTTACCTGAATTTCCTCCTCTAAGGTAAGACCTCTTGTCAAATAGGGTTTAATTAAGTCTTCAGTAATAGGAAACTTAGCAGGTATTTGCGTGCACTTTTTAATGACCATTGGGTTGACTCCATTTAATATTTGACGGCCAAATTCCACATCCGAAGTCCACCGCCCAGCGCCGTACAGAGGGATGGCCTCTTCACTGTTGATGGATTTCGCAAAGGTTGCATAGTCACTGAGATCGTTCATGTCGGTGAAAAATTTGGTCAGACCCAAGTCTACAACTGCCTTCAATGCACCGCGTGTGAAGTCAATATTCTTCACTCTGTTGAATTGCTCATCTGCAGGGATATCCACTGTAGTCTCATCTATGGCTGATGGAACTCCGATGTCAGAAAATTTGTGCCACTTGTATTTTTCTTGTCTTTCGTTTAATTCTAAATTTCGTTGTCTTAACAGGATTTTATCTTTGACATCTTGCCGTAACACTGGAATAAATTTAAAGACGACGATGATAACGGTATAATAATAACAATAATACAATCATTATTTCTTTTCTTATAACTGTTACTACTCCTACAGTTACTACTATTATTAGTACTACCTTTCCATTACTACTATTACTACTACTACTACTACTACTACTACCATTTCTGCCATAACAGCAACAACAACATGAACAGTAATAAAAATAATGATAATATTAATATTAATAGTAATAATGGTAATAGTAATAATAATAACAATAATAATAATTATAATAATAATAATAATAATAATAGTAATAGTAATAATAATAATATCAAAAAAAACAACAGCAGAAACAATATTATTGTGCTAAAAATATGCCAGAAACTAAAATACTTCTGATTTGGTATAAAAAAAAAAGATCAAATACTGTAAATGTGTATTGATATGAAATATTTGAATAGGCTCAGCATAACCCAAATAAATACATATGAACCTTACTTGTAGCAGACGTTGTGCTGACAGTTTCTCCATCTCCTATCCAATGATAGCAAGGAAAGCATTCCCCCATGGCCATTGTGTTACTTCCTGTATAGTTGTATATGATAGAATAGTTGACATACCAATCATTCTTGGGGAAAATCCAATTGGATTCATTTCCAAAGATCACAATGCGAATATCTCCAAGGTCAGAGTCAGCCTCCACAAGGAGATCTTTACACGTTCCTTGCTTTATCCTCCCAAAAAATCTCAAAATATGAAGTTTGTTGGTTGCTCCTTTAGTTCCTACAAGAACTACAAAGATGTGGTTGGAAGTCCCAGAATAGTCCCAGGTTCCATTGGCTATTCGAATGCCATAATAAAATTTGGATCCTGCAAATTTAAAGCCATTTTCATTTTAATTCTTATTATAGAACATGACTGAAATTAACACAAAGAATTGTATTGAATGAACTGATATCAAGCTACTATAGATGTACCAATTTATATGCATCTTCAGTAACCAGATTAACAATGACTCTGAATTTTGGAATTAAAAGAAAACGTGAAAAAAATCCAATGAATAATAATAAGGCTGAGAAAGAATTATTATTCCCACTCAATAACCGCGATTACACTATATCGTAGCTTTAGTCAGTTACACCACTCTTAAAATAAAACATAGCTATTATACTAACCACTTAACACACAATTAAAGACATAATCATAACTCAGAAATATCCTTTTTTTTCAAACATACGATCTCTCTCGCAGTCCAAAGTAAAAGTTGCCGCTTTAGTAGTTCCGCGTAAGTAGCTGCTTGTATGCTTGCAGACGATCTTGGCACAAATTTCTGGTACTCCGTAGTCGTGCGCCATTTTGTTTCCTCAGCTATCTTCAATATCTGGGAGATGTGAATTGTCATCAATGAGCAGCTGCATTTATAGCCTGGCTCCAGTGGATTGCACATGCTCACTCATTTAATTATGCACAAAAAAATAATAATAAAATAAAGTTTGAATTCACCACTCACTGATCCCACATTCCACATATTCCTCCTCTTTGACCTGATGAACCCCACTGATATGAGGAAATCCTGTATGGTTATCTTTGTGGTGTGATTAGAAGGGTTCATAGTCCATAATTGGCCTTTGTACTAAATTGAATATTTTGTACAAACTAAAAATATAATCTAGCTGTGCAAGGCACTTGAAACTCCATACTACATGGCTTGGCCAAATCCTGTATGACAGGAACTGAAAGTTTGTAGCTACTACTTCAAACATAGCGGATCAGGAGGAAAGGGAAATAAAAAAAACGCAGCTAAAGGCTTAATAAATGGAACATTCCCCAATTATAGAATGGATTTTTTGATTATTAAGAAATCAAGGAAACTGAAATTACTGCATCCATAGAACCAGCTGTTGTGGTTTTCCCCTGTCTAGCTTCTTGTCAAACTTTAGGGATAAATGTGATCCATGTTGTATGATACAAAAAATGATGAGTATTTTGCCAAATTATTGTGTCTCCTTTGAAATGGTTATTATGACAAAAAAATGAAATTACATCTAGTATGATGAAACTACAAAATAGAAAACCCTTAAGACCTCTTATAGTACATTACTCTGTTGCCATGCTGATCATTGGAATAGTTAGTATTTTCTACATTTGATTCTGATATAGTAGGTCACTCCAGTCTAGAGTAGCCTAACAAACAATAATCCTTAAGGGTGCAGTACCACTTGAAACCGCAGATAGCTGGGTTATGCTGTACATTTATATTTCTTTTCCTGTATATTTTGAGCTTACTTTATTGTTGCAGTTGGAATGGACACTAACAGACAACTCTTTTAAACCAAATTTGAAGACAAAAGACCTACCAGGGACGGAGAAATAGCGCTAAACTCCTGCAAGTACTTCGGGAAATTCCGAGGTGAAGGTTGGAGTTACTATTCACACACAACTCAAGCCCCAAACTCAGTCTTACCTCCTCAAGCAAGTAATGTTGTTCTAGATCCAAATCACTTTGAGAATATTATGCAGTGAGACTAATTAAAAATAAAGCATAATAATAATAATAATAATAATAATAATAATAATTATAAAATAATATTATTATATCATAACAATAACAATAACAATAACAGTCACAGCAATTATTAATTTTATTTATTACTATTACTATTAGTCAGGGCATTTTAATCATGATCCGGGAATAAATTCCTTACCATGAAATTTTTATACCAGGAAGTTGGTAATGATGCCTATAATGACCCTACTACTCAGTACCTTATATGGCAATCAGTGAATGCAGCCAAATAAGTGTAAACGCAGTAGTTACATGTTTCTACATGCTTCTACAGCTGCAATAAAGTAAATAATGCACACTATTACTTGATTGGTTCATGCTAATGCAAGTTATGTGCATGCTTGTGCAAGTTGTGTGCATGCTTGTGCAGGTTTTGCTGTACTGCAAGTACCTTTTACTTTGGTGTTCTGGATCTGCAGTAACTGTGACCAGCTAGATAGTAGTCTGCTTGTAGTGCCTCCTTTAGTGGCACCATGGATAGTTCTACATCTGCACCTTTGGAAATGTGTTTCATTTGTGGTGGGCCTGAGACACCAACTCAAAAGCTGGTACTGGCAACTTCCAAAGGATATCATGGTCTGTTAGGGTATGTCGAAACTGTTGGAAATGCAGACATTTTGAAGCGTCTCAATGAAGCATATGAAGTTAAAAGTGTGAGATATCACAGACAGTGCAAGTGTGATCTGTATAATGAATCTGTCAAGGTTACCACAGAGGCAACTGGTTAGTATATATACTCTCTTTTTCTTTTTTGCTAACTCAGACTCTAATCTGTCACACTTTAGTTGCAGCAAAGGCAGAGAAAGAGTCAGTACAGAACCAGAGACGACGCAGTTCATCTGCATCAGCTGCATTCAGTTCCAACAGCACACGTTCTGCTGTTCAGCTTGCATACAAGAATGTATGCATTCTTTGCAACCAACCTGTTGATCTTTTTCCAAATCATCCAGGTAAGGTATAGCTATCATTAAACTCCTTGCATGTTCTTATTGAACCCTGTTCTTGGATTCTACAGAGATCGCTAGGAAGAGGTATCGAGTTCCTGACAACTTGTCAGCTGATGGGTTGAAGACATCATTGCTGAACATCGCCAAAAATCATAAAGATGATTGGGGCTAGTCTGGCGTCGCCGACCCTTTTCCTTCTATTATTATTATGTGTGGGCGAAGGAAAAGGGTCTGGTGAAGCTAACATATACTACTTGTGCAACCGCGTACGCGTAACAGTATGACGTCAGTACGCAATAATTTGCACGCGAGTATTATAAAGCTAAGTTACGGGTGTGCTATCCAGCATTGCCATGGCTTCTTTTCTACCAACAGTTTGTGTTGCTTGTGGTGGTCCAGCTAAATCTGGTTGTAGACACTGGGTATCCCAAGTCTCAAAAACGCTGATTTCACTAACCGTTCCATCCGTATCATCAAGAAGAAGGCGTGCCACGCAGACTTTTCCCTAAAGGCACATGACTATTTCAAGCAATCTGATTGGCACGCAGCTATAGCTGCGTGTGCGGTTGCACAAGTAGTATACGTTAGCTTCACCAGACCCTTTTCCTTCGCCCACACATAATAATAATAGAAGGAAAAGGGTCAGCGACGCCAGACTAGATTGGGGCATAGAAGTTGCTGGCCGCCTAGAAGGCATGAATGACCTTGTGGCTGAAGAAACTCTTTATCACTTGCGTTGCAAGATTAATTTCGAGACAGGTGGTCACTGTTCCAAGACTAGGAATGTAAGTAGTAGCTAGCTATACGTGGAGATTACACTATTTATCAACTTCTTTCCTCAGGTTGGTAGAAAAGTGGTTGAGGAAAGAGAAACACTGTTTCATGAACTTTGTGAATATTTAGAATTGGAAGTTGAGCATGGGGTAATGACACTTGCCCAAGTTCATGAAGTATTGCAACAATTAGATCCAACACCAGATAAAAGTCTTGCATATTCGAAGAAATGGCTGAAGAAAAAACTTCAAGAGAAGTACAACGAAACTATGTATTTTGCATCGCAAAATGGATTGCAGGATGTTATTTGTTTTAAAGATCGAACAAGCACTATTTTGCGAGAGCATCATGCCAATCTTCAGCAGTCAGGTGAAGAGAAAAGTCAAATAATAAAAACTGCACTTAAGTTAATTTGCAATGATATAGCCACTATTAATCTTGACCCAAAGACATACCCAACTACACAAACTATGGCTGATATTTCAAGCCAGCTGGCACTTGTTCCTGAAAGCCTTCAGATGTTTTTGAGACCCATACTAAAGACAGATGAGAAAGTAGCCATTTGGGGGCAAAACTTTATCAAAGCTTGTCGGCCTAGGTCAGGGGTATTGCCATATCAAATGGGACTCACTATACAACTTGACCATAGATTTGGGTCAAAATGGATGCTCAATAAGTTACACCAATTGGGGTACAGTGAATCTTACACTGAGTTGCAAAATTACAAGTATTGTTACCTTATGAACAAGAAAAAAGATAGTACACCTGGCCCTCTTGATACTATTGTTGAAGAAACTGATGCTCAAATAAATGCTGAGACTGATGTTGAAGCTGAAGTTGGAAGTTGGATAGCCACTGACGAATGTCAAATAAATGCTGAGCTTGAGGTTGATGAGGAACTAGAAAATCTATCTGCTTTTACTATTACCAGTGAAAGTACAACACCTAGTGAAATTTCTGTTGCAAGCTCAAACAGTGAAGTCACTCAGTTTGTGGGAGACAATGTAGACTTGAACATAGTTTCCATTTATGGAAACAATTCATTTCATTCAATGGGTTTTATCAAAGTCACATCTACACCATTGCCTTTTACTGAAGATCACACAGTTGAAAGAGTGAAGCTGAAGTCACTTGATAGAGCTAAGATTTTGAAGGCATGTGAAGTTCGAATACTTCCATTTGCTAACAATCATCAAGCAGGGATAGAAACAATCACATTTATTCCCATTGAAAACCTTGTTACCTCTATTACACAAGACAAGTCATTACTTTCTCCAGGCGATGTGCTCTGGGCAGCAGGTTGGGTAATCAAAAACCAAAATTCTGAATTCTGCCATAGCAACTGGAATGGATGGATGAAAAAAATTCATGCAAAAGATGCTAAATCTACTACAAAAATTGAGTTTCTTCCAATAATTGAGGGTGACCCTAATGACCACAGGACCATCTTTACAACACTAAAAGAGTGTTTACGGCTCTCCAAAGAAAAGTTTGCTATAGTGACCTTTGATCTCCCAATCTGGCTCAAGGCCGTCAATATCAAAACAAACAAGTCTTCCAATTATTCCAAGGTAAAACAATCATTAGTATCAACCTTGCTTGTAGCAATTATTATTACCTATTGTATGTTACAGATTAGGTGGTTTTCACCTTTCAAAATCCTATCTTGGATCTATTGGAAACATTATGGATGATTCTGGGCTCCTAGAATTGATTCAACTCATTTACCTAGGAAGTACAACTGCCCACCATATCCTGAATGGTGGGTGCTTTGACAAAGCAATTTGTGCCCATCTTCTGATCAATGCAGCCCTCGATCAACATGTCATGAAAAATGTATTCACTGATGATGAACTCAGTGAAATGGCTAGCCATATTGAAGATGTGGCTGATAAGAAGATTGGAGCCCAACACAAAACTCCGATAGTTGCACTGTTTGAACAGAGATTTGCAGATACATTCAAGAAGCTTGCTGACAGAGGAAGAACACCTGCACTCTGGATCCGGCCAATATCATGACATGGTTGATGTCATCAAAAACTTCATCAAGTGTGAGCGACTTGCAGACTATAGTGGGCACCTATCTTGCATTGCTACCAGGATGCTGGACACATTTGCAGCTGCTGGTCATCACCAGTATGCCAAGGGTGCACGGCTGTATTGTCAGTTGATGAAACAAATTGAATCTTTGCCTGAGTATAGGGAGGTGATTGAAAAATGTATTAATGATGGAAGCCATGTTGTTAGATATTCTGGCCATGAATGGTCGGGTACTTGGTGTGATATATGTATTGAACAGAAATTGATGAAAGCAGCAAAGTCAGAAGGTGGATTGAGCAGAGGTAGGATGAGGAATAGTGATTCTGGGCACAAGTGCTGGGTGCAAACACTAGACCACTTTGCCGATGTCAACCACCGCATGGAGGAAAGTGCAAAGCAGCACAGCCTACTGCATAAAGATCTTGGTGAGGCACGAATGAAACGAGATACCGAAGCAATTAGTCGAGCTCTCACTTGGTTTCAGGAAAATGATCCTTTTGACCAAGATCGAGACATAAAGCTCCTTGTGTCATTCTCTACTGGATTCACAAGTACTGAAAATTATCAAGTCAATGCTGAGAAAGCAGCTGAAATTGGGAGAGAGATGCATAAAAAGCTTGATAGGAAGTCGGTAACATCAACCATGGAAGTCAAGTTCAAAGTACAGGCCTTATCATCATTTCGAAAGACCTCCAAAATTAATGAAAAGAGAATTCATGTTAACTCCCTTAAACACTTCAACCGCCTGATCATTATAGCTCAAAGAGATATGACAGTTGAGAAGAGCTTGGAGTATGAATTGACTCCTCTACCACTGTCTTTGTTCGGCAGCAAGGATCACAAAATGATCAAGGCAAACAAAGCTCTCTTTTCGAAGACCCGCTTAAAGGCCCTGATTGACCCACTCGACCTCACCAAACAAGCCTGCTCTTGTGTAGTCATTGATGGTGGTTGGCTTCTCCACATGGTTAAGTGGGAGCAGGGCCATACTTGGCAGCCAATTGCAGAGCGCTACTTAAGCTATGTTCAGTGTCTTGGAAGATATGCTGAGAATATCAGTGTGGTGTTTGATGGCTATGGCAGTTCACCTAAAGATCATGACCACATTCGGTGAACAAAGAACTCTTGCTGTGACATGCAGATTCAACCAGATATGATACATTTGATGCCAAAAGCAAAGTTCCTGGACAACACTCACAACAAGAGTGAAATGATCCATCTCCTCACATCATGTTTCCAGAAGCACCAGATCACTGTGGAGGTCTGTGACAATGATGCGGACACTTCAATAGTGAAAGTGCACTGACTGCAGCTAATATTATTGGCTCTGTTGAGGTCAGTTGTAGCTATTCTATACCAAAAAGGCATAGTGTAATAATTTTATCATTATTTTTAGGTAAGGGCAGAAGATACTGATGTACTGATAATGCTCATTCACCACAGCTCAAATACCAACTATTCGCTGTTCTTTACCACGTCCAAGGGTTCATACAATGTAAATAGAATCCAAGAATGTCTTTCAGAGAATCAAAGAAAGTACCTGCTCTTTTGCCATGCCTTTACTGGGTGTGACACTGTTTCAGCTATAGCTGGCCATGGCAAAGCCACTCTGTATGACAAACTGTGCGTAGGGGACGTCAACAAACACATGGATATCTTCCTTGATGTGCGAGCTACTAAGGATGATGTGATTAGGAATGGTATTGCAATCTTCCAGTGCATCTATCGTGCATTAGGAACGCCACTAGCTGAAATTCAATACAATGTTTCTGAGAAAGGCTGCAGCTGGGGTAATAAAACCAGAAATTCTTCCTCCCACAGAAGGTGCAGCAGCACAGCACTCTTTGCATGCCTACCTCCAAACCCGGGACTGGATACTGCTGGAAAGCATGTCCTTGAATCCCAGTAGCTATGGATGGATAGTAGGGAGTCAAGGTTATGAGCCAGTTTCTACTCTACAGCCTGTGGCCCCTGAGGAGTTGCTGGAGTTTACTAGCTGTAATTGCAAAGGCTATTGCAGCAATATAGACGCTGCAGCTGTAGGAAGAATGAAGTCAAATGCATCTCAGCATGCAGAAATTGCAAAGGAATTACATGCAAAAATTGCATTGATGATGAGGAAGAGCCTGAAGAAGACTCTGACCTCGATTCATGAGACTAGTTTGACTGTTTTTATTAGTTTAAACTCAAAAGATTGTGATTTTTAATGCAATTGCCATAAAAGGTGACCGATAGAAACTTTAAGTGGCTATAGCGGGTTCCCTAGGGGAACTGGGTTTCAATCTTTTGAGGGGTCATTGTAGGCACTATTACCTACATTCTGGTAAAAAAAAATTTCTTGGTAAGGAATTTATTCCGGGTTCACCAAGAATTTGGGTTAACTTTCCCTGACTATATATCATTATTATTATCATCATCATTAATTTATTGGCGAGCGAGCGTAGCGAGCGAGACACTTACAGGGGTAACACAATCGAAAATCGGGGATGTTTATTTATTTGGCGAGCGAGCGTAGCGAGCGAGACAGTATTAGGGGTGGATAATGCAAAATCGGGTATATGTTATATGTATATATGTATGTGGGATGGTACGTATGCCCTTTAAACGCGCGCGCGGGCAACTTTTTTCTCCAAAAAACACGGCGTTTTAGGCTTGACCCCAGTTTATTCTGAAACTACAGCATTAAGCAAGCCTTACTTTATACTTAAGCTCCAAAGTGTGAGAAAATTCCTGCGAAAATGCTTGCTTTTCAAGAAACAAAAAGTTGATTCGACCGTTACTATGGCATTGAAGACCCTTTTCCAGACTTAATTTCAAAACTTCGCCGTTTTATGGGGGGATACGGAGTGCCGGTTGTTGGTTGTCAAGAGCCGTTGGTAGTCAGAATGCCGTAGTATTAATGCTGAGGAAGCTACTACTTCTCGAGGGAAGCTGAGGTAAGTACGTAATTCCATATTTGTTAGCTAAATATGCAAAATTAACTCTGGCCTTTCTTTTTTGTAGCTAAGAGCTTGTCAATAGTGACTGGTAAATTCAAATAGTCAGATTGGCTCAAATTTGGTACTACAAAAGTTACCACTGCTCAAGAAAATGAGGTAAGAAAGTAATTTTGTATTTGTGTGCTAAAATTGATTGTCTTTTGTTTTTGTAGGTGAGAGCTTGTTGTCAAGAATTCAAGGTAATTCAGATGGTCAAAGTAACTTCAATTTGATACTACAGAAGTTATCAATACTCAAGAATGATGTAAGTAGTAATTCCATATTTGTTGGCTAAAATTACAAATAATAACACTGGTTTATTTTTTATCGTAGCTGAGAGCTTGTTCACTGGTTCAAGAGTTACTGATGATTGAGATTATCAGAATGGTTGATGTTTGATACTACAAAAGTTACCATTAATCAGGTAAGAGAGTGAGAGTGATTTTGTATTTGTTTGCTGAAATCAAATGTCATAACTGCTATATTATAGTGTTTGCATGAAGTAAGCTAAAAATAGTAACATTTTATGTTACCTAACCATCAGGCTCGCTCGCCATTTGTGCTCAAGCACACCACTAGTTATTTATTGGCGAGCGAGCGTAGCGAGCGAGACACTTACAGGGGTAAAAATGAAAAAATCGGGGATGTTTGTTTGTATATATGTTTGGACGTACGTATGTCATTTTGTACTTTGACCCTCGCGTTTTTGTGTTAGTTATGTGGTCGACCCCGTCCCAAATTGCACTAAACAGAATCCTCTGGTTTATCGATCAGTACCCCTAGAAATTGAATTGTTTACCGTTTTGAATTCTTTTGCGGGTGCAGTTCAACTTGAAACTTAAGGGACTTCCATTTCTATTCAGTTAGTGGCGGTGGTAAGTCAATGCGCTCTTTGTCATGGTTATAAGCCGTGCGCACAGTATTTACTTGAAAATACATTGTCCACTAGACTACTGCGAAGGTAAGTCTGTGTAGGTGCATGTCCAGCTGGTCAAAGCATTGTGTGTTACAACCACTACTTAGCTAAAGAATATCACAAAGAAAACTTTTAAATAACGTGTATTGTTTTGTTGTTGTTTTTTTCCTTCAATTCAAGCAGTTGCAGAGAGTTGTTACTATGGCACTGAAATCCCTTTACCGTGTATGCGAAAATTAAAAACTGGACCTTATTTTCAGTAGAAGTCAAAATCATTCATATAAAAATAGTATAGTCTTTAGGCTCGCTCGCCATTTGTGCTCAAGCACATCACTAGTTTATTTGTATATATGTTTGGACGTACGTATGTCATTTTGTACTTTGACCCTCGCGTTTTTGTGTTAGTTAGGTGGTCGACCCCGTCCCAAATTGCACTAAACAGAATCCTCTGGTTTATCGATCAGTACCCGTATCACCCTAGAAATGAATTGTTTACCGTTTTGAATTCTTTTGCGGGTGCAGTTAAAACTTGAAACTTAAGGGACTTCCATTTCTATTCGAGTTAGTGGCGGTGGTAAGTCAATGCGCTCTTTGTCATGGTTATAAGCCGTGCGCAACAGTATTTATTTGAAAATACATTGTCCACTAGACTACTGCGAAGGTAAGTCTGTGTAGGTGCATGTCCAGTTGTGTCAAAGCATTGTGTGTTACAGCCACTACTTAGCTAAAGAATATCACAATGAAAACTTTTAAATAACGTGTATTGTTTTGTTGTTGTTTTTTTCCTTCAATTTAAGCAGTTGCAGAGAGTTAGTTGTTACTATGGCACTGAAATCCCTTTACCCTGTATGCTAAATAAACAAACTGGACCGTATTTTCAGTAGCTTCAGTATTAGAAGTCAAAATCATTCATATAACAATATTATAGTCTTTAGGCTCGCTCGCCATTTGTGCTCAAGCACATCACTAGTTACTATTATTACTATTACTAGTATTATTATTATTGACAGTGCCTAGGAAAAGGGACCTTTTACGTAACATCAAAAATGTACAGTAGAGCCCAAACACCGACAAAAAAATTTTTTTTTTTGTTTTCTTTTTATTGGCCCACAGGTATCTCCTACCCTTTAGCTACACTGACACCAAATTTGAGTGGCTGAAACCGTTGTTAAAGGTCCGAGCGCCCTGTTTAAACACAGTCACCTTTTACTCTCTATTTTGACCTTCCGTGCGTGCACGGAAATCCAACCCGCGAGTAATTGAAAATCGTGGGCGAATTCAATTTGTTACCAAGCAACAAATTACCCCTACCTCGGATAATCGCGGGTAAATATTCTTATAAGTTTTTGTTAGCATTGCAGCAACAGAATAGAATAGTAAATGTGAATAATCAAGCTATATAGGTTGATGTTGCTATTTATGGAGTCTTGTAGTTGGAGCCTGCAGACCTTGAGACTCCTGGGACTACTTTTGTGAAGACAATAGAAGAATCAGCAAGTCTCTGACTGGACAAAGGTTTCAGTGATGATGAGGACTTCTGTCACACTACAACAAGAGAAGGCAACACATTTTGAAAGTCCATCATTTTTGTTCATTGATTTAAAGAGATTCCTATTGTTCATTTGTTCCAAAACAGGCAACAAGCTGGCTGCAAGACAAATATAATCCTAAACTTAGCTAGCCAGTGAACTAACAAACCAAGCTAGTTGATCATTTCTAAAAGAGTGACTGTATCAATGACTTACTGTAACTATCAAACTGTTGGAAACAAAAAAAAAAAAAGCACAAAACGGCCTGCAAAATTATGTCTATACGCATCCAGTGCTATTTAAAGACATACCTGTCTAGTACTCTTACACAATGTAGGGTCTAAACTGAGTAAGGCCTCCCCCATCAATAGGAGGCCCCAACTATAACTTACTGCCGTTCAGCTGATCGCCACCATTTTCCAAGCATAAGTAACAGTCTTACGTAACCCGTAACGCGGACTTCCGGTTAGATTACGGAATTCAACGTTAACTCCACGACAGCCCGAGGGCCGTAGGCCCGAGGACTGAGTGCGATAAATGTACTAGGCACTAAGCGCTCATGCTTTAACTAGTTTAAATACCGGGCAAGTGTTATTGCACACTTGCCAAGTTATTACACCTGACAACAATATAGCAACGGTATTTAAGAAGTTTTAATTGCAGTTTTCTCGAAATAACTGTGCTCAAAATGGTCAGATTGCCGCTCGTATATTTAGTGAACCAAGGAGCGCTTGCCTATGAACTTCATATCAAAATACTCCATAAGAAGTGCTCTACACAGTGGTATGAATAACTCATTTTTCATTTTTTTACGGAAAAGGTCCCTTTTCCTAGGCACTGTCACTTATTATAATTATTATTAACATCATCATCATCATCATTAAATTAATATATTATGTGCTTCTCACTATTTCCTTTTTACAAAAGAGCAAACAGCTGATAGAATATTCCCCGAAAGCCAGTGTCTTTATAATACAAATCTCTCATCAACATTTTGACAAACTCTAGTACATGCGACTCTATCTACAACATAAGAAATTCCAGTGGATTCTGTATGGAAATTGCATCTCTATCAAGAGGTCATAAATCTTTGGAGAATAGCAAGGCAGCTCAGTCTCAACACACCAATTTCTCCTTTCATCCTTCATATTTACCACACAGAATGAGAAAGCCAAGCTTTTTAGAGGCAAGTGACTTCTTCAATGAACCTCTTTTTAGGAATTGGTTTCACCATTTTCCTAAAGATTTCAGTGAAATGGACAAAGAGTTTGAAAAAATGGTGAATTAACATGCTCAGTTCCTTGATTCCTTGCATAGTGAACCTTGTAGTGGTAGTAAGCAACTTCAAGAAGGCAATTCTTCATAACCGAAAAGGAACCAGAACCTAAAATTCTGAATGAAATATCAACTAAATATTCTGGAGCCAAGATTAAAAACTTTGGATCTTGGGAGCCAAAAGAGTTCAAAACAGCACATGGAAAGGGGAGGGTTATCGGACCAGTGGGCTACTATATGTGAGCTGGAGTTACAAGGATGAAGGGACCAAAGCTAGTGACAATGACATCACTAAAACAACAAATTCTAAGTAGCTAAGGTGATGGATGCCATACATACGTACTGACGTGTTGTTGTTGTTAACTTATTATTATTATTATTATTATTATTTTAAAGTAAAAGGTGATACAGCAATGCTCTCTGACAGTTCACACACACTCCACACAACTCCGACTGAAGACTACGTAAGAACATTAAACAAATGCAAAACAATAAACACATATGACAATTAATGAGTCAATTCAACTCTCGTGCATCTTAACTATAGGACAGCCGTCTCAAAGCATTATAGGCACTATCAATCTGACAGCTATCAAATAACGCTACTCTGTTTTAAACACTAATCTTACTTTGTTCTGGATAAAGCGCTCCGACGCTGCGCTCGTCACAAGCCGAATCACCACGCTGTACACCTGACGTGAAGCAGTGGGTAAAGGGTTTCTCTACGACTAGTTAGCGCTGTATACGTGATCGTAGCTTGGCAGCCCGGCGAAGTTCTTAGTTCTTAGATAGCATTCCACTCCATTATCGTTGCCACTAGAATGCCACTGGCTACTACCAGTGCAAATTTGCAATGGTGTACTTCAAAATCACCGACGGACATGATTCTCACAAATTCTGGGTCAATCCATCGGCAGCAACTTTCGATAGCTTAAGGGAAAACGTATCAAGCCTTTTCCCCAGTTTTTCGCTTGATCTAGGTAGAACACTGCACCTCCATTATCGCGATAACGACGGAGAAAAAATCACCGCCACTACTGACAATGATTTCCAGAATATTCTGTCGTCAATTCCAGAGGAAACTGTATGGAGATTTCACATTTCAGATTTTTGCAATTGCTGTTCTAAAATACACACAACACTGCCACCTCTTCACAGTTTCCCATTTGGTGTGAGACACTCTAAAAATCAGATGCAGCACATGTTCTTTGCAGATCCCTTACAATAATACAGTGGTCCTCCTATTGAGATCTCTACCAGTAAGAATTCAATGAGTTCAATAGATTGCATGAGTGGAACAACACATAGTAGAGCTGAGTCAATTGAAAGAACATCTATACTTGTTAAGAATTCACCACGGTATAAAAACAAGTCATTGCCACCAATGACTAACTCTTTAGGCAAAAATGGAACCACAAGCTCTGGTAAAAGAGTAGGAACATCTCAACACAGGAAAAAGAGCAAGGTATTGAGATCAAAGCTACCTGCAAGATATTTAACACGAGCTCCATCTAGGAAGTTCTATTTGAACAAGGCTACACAGACTCTATGTGGTAAATCTTCAGTAGTTGGAAGTGTGCGAAGTTCGAGCACAAAATATTGTTACGATAGCAATCCCAAATTATCAGAATTTACCTCTCAAAAATACCATTCTAACAGCTTCATAGCAACTTCGTCAAACAATTCACCACGTTCGTCCATTAATAAACACAACAGTAGCTTGAAAGGGTTTTTGTGTGATATCAAATCAACTTCTTCTTCTTCTAAAACTAGGTCCAACATCAGAAAAGCATCAACAAAGCAATTGGTGGGTCCAACAAATGAAACAAAAGACAACATGACTCAAACAACTGATATGATGGAGTCTAGTCATAAATTTATGAGAAAAAGAAGTATGTTGGCCAGTAGTAGTGGTGAAAGAAAGCAATCAACTCCAGTAAATTCTTTACCTTCCATATTAAACCCAGTGTCTAGCTTGAGGAAGTGTGATAAAACCAGACAAGTTCACTCTACGCCTGCACTGTTAAAAATGGGGTGTATGGGAATCCCGTTTTGGGGTGTCCAGGTAACACTGGCTGTACTACTCCGCATGGGGTGTTTCCATTTCACCTAGAGGAAGTGTTCAGTTACACCCCTGTACACCCTTCATTATACCAAATGGGGTGTTGTGGTACGCCCATGTCCAAGTTCTACTACACCCCTATTAGGGCTCATAATGTACCCAATATGGTGTTATTGATACTCTACCAATGGGGTGTTGTGATACTCCCTTAAGCTAGCTACTACAACACTCCAAATGGTGTTCTACAATACTCACTTTATAGCCATATATTTTAGTGTGTAAAATATATTCCAGTAATCAGCAAATGCAATAAATATTAGTCCGTGATGTGACATTGTATCTGTGTGATAGGCGAAGAATTAACTGTTCATGAATGAATGAAGATGCTCAGGACTTCTTCATACAGCCAGGATGATTAGAACTGTTCATCACTCATGTCAGCTGTGATCTACAAACAGCAACAATAAACAAAAAACAACAAAACATAATGGTAATTGACTTCGGATATTCCATACCCTTTCCCAAATCTCAGCACGTCATACTTTTTTCAAAAGTAAATTTAAATAAAACATATATTGCACTTGTTTAAAAATGACGACAACAACAATAGTAATGTTTAGAAGACAATAAGGACCCAACTTCGTTTATTATTCCATGGACATAATTTGACACTCAAGTCATGTCCATTCCCACACTTTCTCTTGAAGTCTTTATGAAGTTCATCCACACTTTCATTTAACCTATTAGTATCATATCAACACTATATGATTGGAAACATTCTACTAAGTGTCTTTTGTATTGATACCCACTTGTGTACAAACTGACTGTTCAGTTCCCTACCAGTCTTACTGCACACTTCATGTAATAGTTAAGAACAAACTAAAATATTTCTCTCTCCTCCCCACCATACACTCACACTATGACGATCAAATAATCTTCAAATATAGCTTAAGCAAGGATCCTTTACCAAGAAGTGCCCATGATACAGACCTTTATGAAGTGCCTGTGACCCTTTACCAACATGAAGTGTCTATAACACAGACCTTTATAAAGTGCATGTGACCCTTTACCAATACAAACATGATACAGACGTTTATGAAGTGCCTGTGACCCTTTACCAACATGAAGTGTCTATAACACAGACCTTTATAAAGTGCCTGTGACCCTTTACCAATACAAAGTGCCCATGCTACAGACCTTAAAGACGGCCCTGTGACCCTTTACCTACATGAAATGTCTATGATACAGATCTTTCCAAGGTCCTACAGGATCAGAAATTGTTTACCTAAGTGCCTATAATACAAACCTTTTTAAAAATAGTCCAAGTCTACAAAGTGTATATAACACAGACTTTATCAAGTGGAATCAGACAACTTTATTAAGTAAAGGTTCACTGAAGTCATTTTATAGGGACCTTCAGTGGGATCAGAAACAGAACTGTATACAAGTGCTATATGATACAGAACTGTACACAAGTATACAGAGCTGTATACAAGTGCTATATGATTGTATAGGCTGCATGTGACCCTTTACCAACATGAAGTGTCTATAATACAGACCTTTATAATGTGCCTGTGACCCTTTACCAATACAAAGTGCCCATGATACAGACCTTAAAGACGTCCCTGTGACCCTTTACCTACATGAAATGTCTACGATACAGATCTTTCCAAGGTCCCACAGGATCAGAAATTGTTTACCTAATTGCCTATAATACAAACCTTTAGTCTATGAAGTGTATATAACACAGACTTTACCAAGTGGAATCAGAAAACTTTATTAAGTAAAGGTTCACTGAAGTCATTTTATAGGGATCTTTAGTGGGATCAGAAACAGAACTGTATATGATTGTATAGGCTTCCAATTGTTGCCTACACGGTCTATCAAGCCGCTTATTTCATTCAATCAATCAAACTATAGCGTACAACAAATTACTGCTGTTAATCTAGCTCCACAATTATAGAATTTACGCTAAATTGGATAGCCGTAAAAGTTACTAGAATTTTGCCACTACCCCACTGTGGGCCTGCCCACATGAGATCTTTATCAATGTTAAGTTTTGTAGTCAGAAGTATTTTTGTTGAGTTTTATGGTCATGTGCAGTAGGTAGCGGTAGCGTGTGTATGTGTGTTAGCAAGGATTGTACGATCACAAGACCAGAACATTGCAGCATTTTGTGTGAACAGTAGGCGGAGTTTGTGTTAGTACTTAAGTTGTGTGTCTCGTGGTTCGAGTTAGTTCTGTCACTCATCTCAATTCGCTGTGTGTCGTTATCCTGTGTTTAAAGTAATTTAATCCTACCTAAAACCTATTCCTTCGGGCGGGTACGGTTCGCCGGGTAGTCAGCAGGAGGCATACACTCTGGTGGCAGCAACTACTTTGCTGTCTCCAGGTGCGAGCGAGAGAAGGGAGCGAGTAATCCAGACGTAATCGAGCCCACACCCACATCATTCTAATTTAATACAGATAATAACGTTTATCAATAATATATGGCATTTTAAAATAGTAATGTTTAGGTAAGCACTCCCTATGAATATTCTAGAACACATCTGCTCGGTAAGGAATGTCTTGTCACAACAACGTAAATCAGATATATGGTAAAGGGTTCCAGATCTAAATAGGTACTTGAACCTGGTCAACCAAATAAATGGTAAAGGGTGTGTTGTCACAATAAGGTAACACAAGTACTTGGTAAAGGGTTCCCGATCCTACATCAACCAATTTCATGGTAAAGGGTGCCTTGAATATTTAGTAAAGAATTCCTAAAACCTTGGAAAATATTGAGGTTGTGTCACAGGCATTTGGTCAACCGTAAACTATGTCAAATACAGTAACCCAGTCTAGAACTTGGTAAAGGGTCCCAGTGTTTCATACAGGGAGGGGGGGAGCCCTGGGATCTCCCCCCCCCCCCCAAACTCATTTCTTTACACGAACTTTTAAGAATAATATACCAATTACAGTCTAATGCGCATATTTTTTCTTTAAAAATGTCCAGAATTTCATTAAGATTAACTTCACTTAAGTCAGGGTCTTCAATGGCAATTCTCATAAGGTGAGTCAAGTTTTCATCAGACAAGCGATTCCTTAGCCTGGTCTTTATCATCTTCATGTGACTAAACGATCTTTCGATGGTTGCTGTTCCAACTGGAAGTGCTAGTAAAATTTTGGCCAGATTATAAACTTCTGGGAAAATTTCACTGAAAATTCTCTCCCCCCCCCCCCAACTGAAAATCCTGTATGAAACCCTGGGTCCCTAATTCCAATTAACAGGCCCATTCACCAGGACTCACATTTAGTCAGCAATCACACGTTAGGTATCTGACAAGCATAAAGTATTTAAACAGTTATTGTTGGAGTGAGAGAGTTGACAGTCCTGTGGTAGGCACTTAAGGTGTATCATAGTTACTAGGCTAATCCTACATATATCACAAGGAGTCTAGCCATCATGGTATTTGGTAAAGGTCACCAATCCTAAAAGAGGTGACATTTCAATATATTGGTATGGGGTGTCTTGTCAATAGACATGTTATACTAACGAACTCTCAATTTTTTGTGCCACATGATGCACAGTTTTCCAACCAATGGTCACTAATGTATATTAGCCTCTCCACTCTAACGTTATAAGTAATCATCACGCAACCTTTGTGCATTCTCTTATAATTCATATATCAGCTACAAAATCCAAGCACTAAGTATGTGGAAGTACTCTACTAACTAGAAAAACGGAATCTCACCGTTAGTTAATATAGAAGTGCAGCATGTATCTGCCGTTACTAGAATCATTTGGGGGCTATTCCACAGTGTCAGCTGTCCAGTGGAGGTGCACTGTAGAGGAGTAAAGTCAGACCTATTCAGACTTCTATATTCATAAGTTCCAGTGTCCTCTTAGCTCCGTCAATGCTGCAGATAGCATGGTGGAACTCCCAACAGCCTGAAAATAGAGATGAGAAAAAAAGTTAATGAAAGTAACCTCAAGATGTGTTAGACTCTAAATATAGCCCAAACATGTGCTTGCATGCATAAAAGGTCATCAAACACTCCTGACTGAGTAAATATGAATGTGTGCTATCGAGTACTTTTAACACAATAGTAACTCCTTATCAATGTCTTAGTACTCACATTGCCCCATGTTATGCCAAGCAATACAATCTGTGTCTGCAGCTCTATCCCTGTTTGTCAGCAGTGAATCTATAAAATACACAATATTTAACCCTTGACTGAGGTTAGGGTTTTATAGACAGTTGCCTGATCACTACGTGCAAGTTCCAGATAAAATATGCATTCACAATTTAGAAGTAGCTGGCTACTGTCTACTACTATATTATAATGACTGCCAAAATTTTGAACCAACATCCCAGCAGATTTATTCAGCATATATTCTGGGGGCTGCATCTATGATGCTGAGGCTTCTCTTTACTGCTGCAAGATACTAATACAATTTTCAATCAATGGTCATTAAAAAGTTGTAGCTACCCTAAGTCAAACTCAAACATTATACAAATAGCGCACACCACAAATTACGATCACACTAGTTCACCCACACTAAATCACTACCACTAAAAATTTACTTCATCTCAATCACATCTCTCTTCAGGGGGGCTCAGTCGAGCCTGACCTTCACCATTATCTGCCTCGTACAACTCACACCACCACCACGCACAAAATACGCGAAAACTGGAGAATTTATACCACGCATGACGGACAATGATTGGTAAAGGGTCTTTACTACAAGCTGGGGAGAAAAGGGCGTGGCTGCACTACGAGGAGTAAAAGACACGTTGCAAACTTACATGAGACGTCAGAGGAAAACCCCTCACCTGGAAGCATCATTTACAATTTTTAGGTAGGTTTTGTCTTAGGTGATTTATACAGGGGGGGGGGGGGGGGATTTTGTGTAGAGTTAATTTAGCCAAATGATAATATTGAAGTCAGACAGATGAAAACAGGACAAACTATTATGAATTATGCACCTCAACTTTATAAAAGAAGTATTTATTTTAAACGAACTAACAGTACAGTAAGGCTATGGTTTTTCGTATATATTTTTAATTTTTTTCTTAAAATGTTTTGTCAGGGAAAAAGTATGGAGGGTGAACGAAATGGGATGGGGGTGGGGGAAGGGAATCCCAACATTGCCATAGTCTCTATGAAACCCTGCCTTTACCTACCCCTATGCTGGGAAATGTGTGATATAATTATAACATAGTTCTGATTCAAATCTTCTCCTCTCTCTTCCTCCCAATAACGTCCACTGCTTACTTGCAGTCTTGTAGAACTTGGTAGTAACCACTGAGGAGTGGCTGTGAACTTAAGTAGAGAAAGTGGCTAAAGATTAAGATAGTGGGAAGGGTTGAAAGAATTGCATCTATAACTAATTTTTGGGCTTGTAAGTGGTAGAGATAATACTACCAACAGGGTAAGGAAAAGGTTTTGAATGCTTACACTGAGTCTCCATAGATGATTGGCATTTTCCTGAATTCTAAAAGCCATATCTAAATACGGCAGTAATGTGCTTTTAGCCAAAAACCCAAGTGTGATACTTTTATGTTCAGTTAGATTTTAATTATGGAGCATCCTGGTAAAGGACTAATTACATTCCTTTTGAATACTAATACCACCAGACCCCTTCCCAGTATAGCAGCGGGTAAAGAGTTTGTCTAGGTGAGCTAAAAGCCTTGATACGGCCGCACAAAGTTACTAGTTTCTCATGCAACCATCACTGAAAAAAAAAATTTTTTTCATGGTCGTTGATAATGGTCCTGATGTCCATTTCATCTCCATGGGTTAGTACTACTCTCACAACCCTCTGGCTACACAAGTTTTATTGGAGAACAGCTATATCAGACGTAACATTAGCATAGCTATTTGAAGCACATGAGCATAAACTGATATCACCTTGACCCAACAACAGCTCCACTGTGAATAGCTTTTGTCCATCTATTGCGCATTTGTAATAAATTCAAAATGCAATATTTTTTTAGTTCTGTCACTTTTGGTGAAGGCTGGGTCGGTGGCTTGGAAAATGTGAATGGGAAACTAGTGCTAGTTATATCCTGCATTGAACCCACTTACTTGTGTGTGTGTGTGTCCCTACTCTCTTACCCTTTACCTGCAATAGATGTAGTCGGTCATTTAGAAGGGGCCAAGATATAGCTAGACACAGATGTGCTACAACAAGACCAAGAAAATGATTAACCACTATGCAACTGTCAATCTGCTTAGCAGAGGAGCATCACCCTTTGAGGGTGGCACTGTTCAAGGTGTGTGTGTGTGTGTGTGTGTGTGTTGTGTCCTTGGCTCAGGGCCAAGTTCAAGCCCCACTCTGGCAATTTTCCATTTGGTTTTCCATATGCCTCCAGCCAGTCCACCCAGCTGTGATTGGGTACCTGGCATTTGCTGGGGTGCAAATTCAAGGCCTTTCTCATGAAACAGCAATGGTCCAGGTGGGTCTTTGGGTGGCCACGCCACTTGCTATGAGGAAAGGCCTATTCTCCTGCGAGTTCCTAGCCTGGCTCCAGGAGCTTTGCTTGCATGGCTCACAGTGCCTGCTTAGTGCACAGGCATCCTGGGTCTGCCAGGTGTGCATGACCGCTTAGCGGCAGCAAGAGATTTACAAATTTGTATTTGGATGTGTGTGCATGTTCTTAGATGGACACTAATTGGTGGAGTTGAGGAACTATGAGCACGTGTTGGAGGATGTACTATGCTAGATGTTTGAACACAGCCATGTGAAGCACCACTGTCTTGTTCATAAGAGCTACAGGTATGTAACTGGGATATATGTTTTTGTTGCATTTTATTAATGTTTTCTCTTTTTGTCAGGCTGTAACGATTACAATGAAGTGATTTCAAGAAGTAAATGAAGACTATCTCTAAGTACAAGTGACGTTTGTACGACATGTCTATCGAACATTACGTCTTTGTTTTTTTTTTCTTTTTGTGATTATTTTACTGTTGATTATCTTTTGTTGGATTGTGATTATTGCATGTCTGTATTAAATGAATTGAAAAAAATAAAGGAAGTCGTATGATCAGCTGGTAGTGTTGAACCTAATAGTCCTGTCTGCTTATTATTCTGCTGCAAATGGACATTTATCTGGGATACGGAGGGCGATAGCAACAGAATACACCTCATTACTGGGGACAGGTGGTGGTGTTATTGTGATATTTTGATCAATGACATGCAATCACAGCAGTGTTGTTCCTTAGTTATTCTAAACAATGCTTACACACTGGCTATGCTACATGCATGTATGCATACAGATCAAACCATCTCATTCAGATTCATAGACCAGTGTCTACTGCACTCTACCCGTAGTTTTTAGATACATTAGCAACTTATTTCTCAAAAGTCAGTTTGGCCCAGATCACAGGTGGAGGCCTTGGTCGCTATGCAACTGGTCCTGCGGAGGTGTGCAGATGGTGCAGGTCACAGGTGGAGGCCTTGGTCGCTGAGCAATTAGTGTCATGCTGCAGGGTGTGCAATGGATTTCCAGATAATCAGTAATGCATGCATATTTAATATGCATGCATAATAATATATCATGCATATTTAATATGCATGAGGCGCGAAATCCAAGACCTTGCGGATTAAACGTGTCCTTACATATATAGTAGAACAAGTTCTTCCTTTATCACACTAACAATACTTATTACATGGTGACCATGGGCTCCTCCTACGTAAGGTGGAGCCATAGCATGATCCCAAGCAAGTATCAATTTAATTGCACAGCAACTGCAGTCTCTCTATATACCATTTTTCTTGTGTCTGAACTGATTGTTATGCAATTTGTATTTAGATATGTGCCATAGGTTAAAAAATAGGTGGAGGTTGTGGTCCTGTGCAAATGTTAGTGTCATCATGAGCGATGCAATAGTACAATGATGAGGTTTATGTAGTTAGCACCCACCACACTGAATGCATAACAACTGCATGGCCTTCCTACCTATGGTATATTATATACCTTACAGCACAACTTTTTGTACATGCATCTCAGGATATGGAATGTGTGCAATTGGATCTAATGCATCTATAAGTAGAGGCCATAGTCGCAATAGCATTCCCTCGATGTGTAACAGGTTCTGATATTCTTTACTCCGATTTTACACTTGCCAAGTTAGTATACTCATGTTTGCTATTGCTGCCTTTTATTTATTTAAACAAAACTGAATAAAAATAATAATATACATCAGTTTTAGTAACAGGTCCTCAATCACTCCACAACAGAACCAAGCAAGCTTACTGCTAACATACACCCATTTTAAACTTTGATTTTCTGCAAATAATTGTAGCATGTCACACTACCAAGTCTACTAGATCATATGAGTGTGAATGAAACGAAATCAGTGAAATGACAACTAGTACAGCTAGTTTGTAGTTCAGTCTCATAGAAGATGTATACAGTAGAGTGACTGCAGAGAACCCCAAGGCTCCCAGAGAACAGCTCATGGAAAACGATCTCTGAATGGTAGACATATGACATTCCCAGCAGTCCGGATGACCAGATCCATTGGTAAATTAGACTCCATCACAAGCGAAGGCCAACTTGGATTATTACCTACATATAATAATAATAATAACAGCGGTAGTAGTAGTAATACTAATAATATTATTATTAATAATAATTAACAACAACAGCAATGTATAACTAGAAAAAAAAAATCCTGACTGATGAGGATAAAAATAATGAAATTAGAGTAGTAATACTATAGCCGAGTCATTAAAAAAAAAAAAATGTGTGGCATTTAATTGAAATACAACAGCAGTGACAGGCTGACAGATTGACTGACTGACTGATGACAGATTGACTGACAACACACTGACTGACGACAGATTGACTGATGACAGATTGACTGACGACAGATCGACTGACGACAGATTGACTGACGACAGATTGACTGACGACAGATTGACTGACTAACAGATTGACTGACGACAAATTTACTGACGACAGATTGACTGACTAACAGATTGACTGATGACAGATTGACTGACGACAGATTGACTGACGACAGATTGACTGACGACAAATTGACTGACGACAGATTGACTGACGACAGATTGACTGACGACAGATTGACTGACGACAGATTGACTGACAACAGATTGACTGACGACAGATTGACTGACGACAGATTGACTAATGACAGATTGACTGACTAACAGATTGACTGACGACAAATTTACTGACGACAGATTGACTGACTAACAGATTGACTGATGACAGATTGACTGACGACAGATTGACTGACGACAGATTGACAGACGACAGATTGACTGACGACAGATTGACTGACGACAGATTGACTGACGACAGATTGACTGATGACAGATTGACTGACGACAAATTGACTGACGACAGATTGACTGACGACAGATTGACTGACGACAGATTGACTGATGACAGATTGACTGACTGACTGACGGCAAATTGACTGACTGACAGATTGACTGATGGCACATTGACTGATGACAGATTGACTGACGACAGATTGACTGACGACAGATTGACTGACGACCTCTAGTTACTGGTCATATGAGAACTTCATTACTACCTCTAGTCACTGGTCACACGAGAACCCCATCACTACCTCTAGTCACTGGTCACATGAGAACCCCATCACTACCTCTAGTCACTGGTCACATGAAAACCCCATCACTACCTCTAGTCACTGGTCACATAAGAACCTCATCACTACCTCTAGTCACTGGTCATACGAGAACCCCATCACTACCTCTAGTCACTGGTCACTGGTCACATAAGAACCTCATCACTACCTCTAGTCACTGGTCACATGAAAACCCCATCATTACCTCTAGTCACTGGTCACATAAGAACCTCATCACTACCTCTAGTCACTGGTCACATGAGAACCTCATCACTATCTCTAGTCACTGATCACATGAGAACCCCATCACTACCTCTAGTCACTGGTCACTGGTCACATGAGAACTTCATCACTACCTCTAGTCACTGGTCACATGAGAACCCCATCACTACCTCTAGTCACTGGTCACTGGTCACATGAGAACTTCATCACTACCTCTAGTCACTGGTCACATGAGAACCCCATCACTACCTCTAGTCACTGATCACATGAGAACCCCATCACTACCTCTAGTCACTGGTCATACGAGAACCCCATCACTACCTCTAGTCACTGGTCACATGAGAACCCCATCACTACCTCTAGTCACTGGTCACATGAGAACTTCATCACTACCTCTAGTCACTGGTCACATGAGAACCCCATCACTACCTCTAGTCACTGGTCACATGAGAACTTCATCACTACCTCTAGTCACTGGTCACATGAGTCACTACCTCTAGTCACTGGTCACACCCCATCACTACCTCTAGTCACTGGTCACATGAGAACCCCATCACTACCTCTAGTCACTGGTCACATAAGAACCACATCACTACCTCTAGTCACTGGTCACATAAGTTAAAAATGACCACTAAGTCTGAAGTACAAACATCCACACAAACATTCTGACTGTGTGGTGTGACCATACCCTAGTAACTGAATATAAGTTTCAGTAGCAACTCATATCCAATAACACACAAACATACACATATTGACTACAACTCTCAGCAACAATGATCTCCTACATAACTGCACAAAATACACACACAAAGTCCAGCAACACAGGACTGCACATGACATGACTGCACAAGATACACATCACACAGATTTCAATGCCCAGCATGACTGCATGCATTGTAAACACCTACACACTCTACACCAACATATGGTCAGTGGTGACAAGTTTTACCAACCACAAACCTATATGTTGTACTTGTGGTGGTCAGACCCAGCCATGCCTCAACCACAACATTCCAAACTTAGTCCATTCTCACTGGCTGGCCTCCATCAACTACTGCAAGCTTAGAGCATCAGTGTATAAACACAGCTACAGTCAATCATCTCATTCCCATATAATCAAAATCTAGTCAAATTCATAGAAATAAAATGAAATAAACACCATGGTGACCTAGTGAAGTGGACACATGGTGACCTAATGAAGTGGACACATGGTGACCTAATGAAGTGGACACATGGTGACCTAATGAGTGGACACATGGTGACCTAATGAAATGGACACATGGTGACCTAATGAAGTGGACACATGGTGACCTAGTGAAGTGGACACATGGTGACCTAATGAAGTGGACACAATGGTGACCTAATGAAGTGGACACATGGTGACCTAATGAAATGGACACATGGTGACCTAATGAAGTGGACACATGGTGACCCAATGAAGTGGACACATGGTGACCTAATGAAATGGACACATGGTGACCTAATGAAGTGGACACATGGTGACCTAATGAAATGGACACATGGTGACCTAATGAAGTGGACACATGGTGACCTAATGAAGTGGACACATGGTGACCTAATGAAGTGGACACATGGTGACCTAATGAAATGGACACATGGTGACCTAATAAAGTGGACACATGGTGACCTAATGAAATGGACACATGGTGACCTAATGAAGTGGACACATGATGACCTAATGAAATGGACACATGGTGACCTAATGAAGTGGACACATGGTGACCTAATGAAGTGGACACATGGTGACCTAATGAAGTGGACACATGATGACCTAATGAAGTGGACACATGGTGACCTAATGAAGTGGACACCATGGTGACCTAATGAAGTGGACACATGGTGACCTAATGAAGTGGACACATGGTGACCTAATGAAGTGGACACATGGTGACCTAGTGAAGTGGACACATGGTGACCTAGTGAAGTGTACACATGGTGACCTAGTGAAGTGGACACATGGTGACCTAGTGATGTGGACACATGGTGACCTAGTGAAGTGGACACATGGTGACCTAATGAAGTGGACACATGGTGACCTAATGAAGTGGACACATGGTGACCTAATGAAGTGGACACATGGTGACCTAGTGAATTGGACACATGGTGACCTAGTGAAGTGGACACATGGTGACCTAGTGAAGTGGACACATGGTGGCCTAGTGAAGTGGACAAATGGTGAACCTAGTGAAGTTGACACATGGTGACCTATGAACTGGACACCTGGTTACCTAGTGAGTGGACACATGGTGACCTAGAATGGCACATGTGCCCTATGAAGGGGACACATGGTGACCTAGTGAAGTGGACACATGGTGACCTAGTGAAGTGGACACATGGTGACCTAGTGAAGTGGACACATGGTGACCTAGTGAAGTGGACACATGGTGACCTATTGAAGTGGACACATGGTGACCTAGTGAAGTGGACACATGGTGACCTAGTGAAGTGGACACATGGTGACCTAGTGAAGTGGACACATGGTGACCTATTGAAGTGGACACATGGTGACCTAGTGAAGTGGACACATGGTGACCTAGTGAAGTGGACACATGGTGACCTAATGAAGTGGACACATGGTGACCTAGTGAAGTGGACACATGGTGACCTAGTGAAGTGGACACATGGTGGCCTAATGAGTGACAGAACATGGTGACCCAATGAAGTGGACACATGGTGACCGTATGAAGTGGACACATGGTGATCTAATGAAGTGGACACATGGTGACCCAATGAAGTGGACACATGGTGACCGTATGAAGTGGACACATGGTGACCGTATGAAGTGGACACATGGTGATCTAATGAAGTGGACACATGGTGACCTAATGAAGTGGACACATGGTGACCTAGTGAAGTGGACACATGGTGACCTAGTGAAGTGGACACATGATGACCTAGTGAAGTGGACACATGGTGCCCTAATGAAGTGGACACATGGTGACCTAGTGAAATGGACACATGGTGACCTAGTGAAGGGACACATGGTGACCTAATGAATTGGACACATGGTGCCCTAGTGAAGTGGACACATGGTGACCTAATGAAGTGGACACATGGTGCCCTAGTGAAGTGGACACATGGTGACCTAATGAAGTGGACACATGGTGACCTAATGAAGTGGACACCATGGTGACCTAGTGAAGTGGACACATGGTGACCTAGTGAAGTGGACACATGGTGACCTAATGAGGTGGACACCATGGTGACCTAGTGAAGTGGACACATGGTGACCTAATGAAGTGGACACCATGGTGACCTAGTGAAGTGGACACATGGTGACCTAATGAAGTGGACACATGGTGACCTAGTGAAGTGGACACATGTGACCTGTGAATGGAACATGGTGACTAAGAAGTGGACACATGGTGACTAGGGAAGTGGACACATGGTGACCTAGTGAAAGTGGACACATGGGGACTAATGAATGGACACATGGTGACCTAATGAAGTGGACACTGGTGACCTATGAAGTGAACATGGTGATTTAATGAAGTGACACTGGTGACTAGTGAAGTGGACACCATGGTGACCTAATGAAGTGGACACATGGTGACCCAATGAAGTGGACACATGGTGACCCAATGAAGTGGACACATGGTGACCCAATGAAGTGGACACATGGTGGCCTAATGAAGTGGACACCATGGTGACCTAATGAAGTGCGACACATGGTGACCTAATGAAGTGGACACATGATGACCATATGAAGTGGAAACATGGTGACCTAATGAAGTGGACACATGGTGACCTAATGAAGTGGACACATGGTGACCTAGTGAAGTGGACACATGGTGACCTAGTGAAGTGGACACATGGTGACCTAATGAAGTGGACACATGGTGGCCTAGTGAAGTGGACACATGGTGACCTAGTGAAGTGGACACATGGTGGCCTAATGAAGTGGACACATGGTGACCTAATGAAGTGGACACATGGTGACCCAATGAAGTGGACACATGGTGACCTAATGAAGTGGACACATGGTGATCTAATGAAGTGGACACATGGTTAATTACACAGTGTCTCCCACCCCCAGTGAAAATCACGCATGAAACCCTGCATGACGGTCCTTTATATTAGGCCATCAAATGGACAATACGATGTCCATTTCATTAATAAAGTAAGGAAAAAACAACAACAACAAAACAAAACATAAATCAACAACTAAATGTAGGTACAATTCAATTATCATTATTGAGTTTAGGTCACTCACTAGATGGAAAGGACTCTGTGGAGTAAGCAGACAACCCGCCCCACAGTCAAGCAATGGAGACTTTAAAGAGAGCTGATCTGCATGTTAGGCCCTGTAGACATTGTATGGCTCCCTGGACTACAGCTCCATCCCTGTAAGACATATATGCATGTATATGTTGGTAGCAGAGCCAATCACAGGGAAAATGTCACAGCACATCACACAATTAAATAAGGCAATTAATAGGGCATGTGCAGTCCTAATTAATGCCCATCTATATGTGGTACATAGTGGGTTGAGTGTAGCTAGCTATGTATATGCTAAGAAAGGTCACTTTCAATGTAATGGCCAACATCAAATCATTGCATTTCTGCTAGCCCTGTATGTGATGGTTACTTATATTGCCCGATATAATATGGAAAAGACATCAGAGTTGGGGTCAAAATACTTTAGAGGTATTGCAAATATAGCTCCTTAGCAAATACAGATACTTCATAGTAAGTTATACTTGTACAACTGAAGAAGACACTATGTATGTACGTGTAGTGTGAAATCAAGTTCATGTTAACACAATGATAGAAGAGACTATTAGTTCATCCCAGGTGAGACATGTAAATTATATTACCTATGTGTGTGCACAGTAATAGTACTACGTGCATGCAAAGTGTTAGCACTATGTGCGTGCACAGTAATAGTACTACGTGCATGCAAAGTGCTAGCACTATGTGCGTGCACAGTAATAGTACTACGTGCATGCAAAGTGCTAGCACTATGTGCGTGCACAGTAATAGTACTACGTGCATGCAAAGTGCTAGCACTATGTGCGTGCACAGTAATAGTACTACGTGCATGTAAAGTGTTAGCACTATGTGCGTGCACAGTAATAGTACTACGTGCATGCAAAGTGCTAGCACTATGTGCGTGCACAGTAATAGTACTACGTGCATGCAAAGTGCTAGCACTATGTGCGTGCACAGTAATAGTACTACGTGCATGCAAAGTGCTAGCATTATGTGCGTGCACAGTAATAGTACTACGTGCATGCAAAGTGCTAGCACTATGTGCGTGCACAGTGTTAGCACTATGTGTGTGCACAGTAATAGTACTACGTGCATGTAAAGTGTTAGGACTGTGTGTGCACAGTAATAGTACTACGTGCATGTAAAGTGTTAGCACTATGTGTGTGCACAGTAATAGTACTACGTGCATGTAAAGTGTTAGCACTATGTGTGTGCACAGTAATAGTACTACGTGCATGCAAAGTGCTAGCACTATGTGCGTGCACAGTAATAGTACTACGTGCATGCAAAGTGCTAGCACTACGTGCATGCAAAGTGCTAGCACTATGTGCGTGCACAGTAATAGTACTACGTGCATGCAAAGTGCTAGCACTATGTGCGTGCACAGTAATAGTACTACGTGCATGTAAAGTGTTAGCACTATGTGTGTGCACAGTAATAGTACTACGTGCATGCAAAGTGCTAGCACTATGTGCGTGCACAGTAATAGTACTACGTGCATGCAAAGTGCTAGCACTATGTGCATGCACAGTGTTAGCACTATGTGTGTGCACAGTAATAGTACTACGTGCATGTAAAGTGTTAGCACTATGTGTGTGCACAGTAATAGTACTACGTGCATGTAAAGTGTTAGCACTATGTGCGTGCACAGTAATAGTACTACGTGCATGCAAAGTGCTAGCACTATGTGCGTGCACAGTAATAGTACTACGTGCATGCAAAGTGCTAGCACTATGTGCGTGCACAGTGTTAGCACTATGTGCATGCACAGTGCTAGCACTTTGTGCGTGCACAGTAACAGTACTACGTGCGTGCACAGTGTTAGCACTATGTGTGTGCACAGTAATAGTACTACGTGCATGTAAAGTGTTAGCACTATGTGCGTGCACAGTAATAGTACTACGTGCATGCAAAGTGCTAGCACTATGTGTGTGCACAGTAATAGTACTACGTGCATGTAAAGTGTTAGCACTATGTGTGTGCACAGTAATAGTACTACGTGCATGCAAAGTGTTAGCACTATGTGCATGCACAGTAATAGTACTACGTGCATGCACAGTGCTAGCACTATGTGCGTGCACAGTAATAGTACTACGTGCATGCACAGTGCTAGCACTATGTGCGTTCACAGTAATAGTACTACGTGCGTGGAGTGTTAGCACTATGTGCGTGCACAGTGTTAGTACTACGTGCGTGCACAGTGCTAGCACTATGTGCGTGCACAGTAATAGTACTACGTGCGTGCACAGTGCTAGCACTATGTGCGTGCACAGTAATAGTACTACGTGCATGCAAAGTGTTAGCACTATGTGCGTGCACAGTGATAGTACTACGTGCATGCACAGTAATAGTACTACGTGCGTGCACAGTGCTAGCACTATGTGCGTGCACAGTAATAGTACTACGTGCGTGCACAGTGCTAGCACTATGTGCGTGCACAGTAATAGTACTACGTGCATGCAAAGTGTTAGCACTATGTGCGTGCACAGTGATAGTACTACGTGCATGCACAGTGCTAGCACTATGTGCGTGCACAGTAATAGTACTACGTGCATGCAAAGTGTTAGCACTATGTGCGTGCACAGTGATAGTACTACGTGCATGCAAAGTGCTAGCACTATGTGCGTGCACAGTAATAGTACTACGTGCATGCACAGTGCTAGCACTATGTGCGTGCACAGTAATATTACTACGTGCGTGGAGTGTTAGCACTATATGCGTGCACAGTAATAGTACTACATGCATGCACAGTGTTAGTACTATGTGCATGCACAGTGCTAGCACTATGTGCGTGCACAGTGTTAGCACTATATGCGTGCACAGTAATAGTACTACGTGCATGCACAGTGCTAGCACTATATGCGTGCACAGTGTTAGCACTTTGTGCGTGCACAGTGTTAGCACTATGTGCGTGCACAGTAATAGTACTACGTGCATGCACAGTGCTAGCACTATGTGCGTGCACAGTGTTAGTACTACGTGCAGTGCTAGCACTTTGTGCGTGCACAGTAACAGTACTACGTGCATGCACAGTGCTAGCACTATGTGCATGCACAGTAATAGTACTACGTGCGTGCACAGTGCTAGCACTATGTGCGTGCACAGTGTTAGTACTACGTGCATGCACAGTGCTAGCACTATGCGTGTGCACAGT
>WLWD01000721.1_pt1 | contig 45598 bp, 25 predicted proteins | sample 6712731 | NCBI WGS metagenome assembly WLWD01 (sample SAMN12718690, study PRJNA576275) | sponge metagenome | isolation source: marine sponge | host: Mycale hentscheli | place: New Zealand: South Island, Marlborough, Capsize Point | collected 2014-11-01 | reverse complement strand
GAAATAAGCAGGTCATGTACCTAAAAATATCATTGTGAAGATATCTAGGGTGGAATAAATATATATATATATATATCAAGTTTGGTAAACCTATTGTGTGATTGGTTCCGTGATTCCATTTACTGAACACTTAGTCTACTTGTTTCGTTTTGTTTCTTCTTTAACTCCAGTGGCATAAATTCAATAAAGAATATTATTCATACTTGACCTTATTTTTATCCCCTCTGTAACATTTATAACTTCATATATTTGTGAACTCTACTAGGTGTGATCTTGCTATTATTTTATTACTAGTACCAGTATGGCTTGATAACTTGCCCTTTTATGTATTTGCTCCCACTAGGGGGATTCAGGTTGCTATTTTGGCAGGTTGTGAGGTTTTGGGGAGAAGATGCTGCTTGACCACTGTGGCTAGCCTTAGTAAGATTCCTAAGTGAGCAGAGATTTCCAGATAATTTTTTTGTGGTAGCTGGCTTGAACATGTTCAATCAATATGGTAACTGGTGTTTAATATGGCATACTCATGCTTCTGAATGCTAACAATAATGGTTAAACATAGAGGTTGCATTTATAATCCAATGCTATTCTTCCTACAGAAATCTGTGGCCTTGCAACTGCATTCTGAGCTCCTTCCAGGGGTCTGGATATAAAAAGGGAGAATCCCCGCATGCCTTTTGACCTCTAGCTCCTTGTATTCAAATTCAACAAAGTAGCCGTGCAAAGTGAACCCTCCAGAATAGCTCACTAATCTTTCAATTCGATCCACACCACATTTAAAATGAGTGCCCCAACTTACAAACAGCATATATAATCATTTTGCGAGTTATATATATAGATTAATAATTGAATACAGAATATCATGAGTCTGTCGGCTAGCATTTACACGAGTGGTTTGTGTAACTACTAATCGTTTGGCCCTGCCCAGTATCCTCAATGTCTGAGTTTTGTATGCATGCACCACCCACTAAAATCCATTGTAATATATTACTCCTTTTCTCTTCAAACTAGTTTTTCAAATGTTGAGTATTAATTTCATTGACTTTCCAAAAAACAACAACAATAACAACTAAAAACCAAGAGGATTATTAAGCAAAGGAGCTTAAAATTAATCACCTACGTATATTGACAGAGAGTCTACTACCCTCGTCACCAGCATCAAATTATCAAAAAAAGTAGTTGTTTGTGTGGTCAGAATTTTGTACGGGATTCTTTTTAGGGGAGGGGAGAAATTTTGAGTGTAAAAACTTGAGTTTCTTTTTTTGTTTGTTTGCGAACGAACTAATCAAACTGAGCATAAAAGTAGCGCTATTGCCAAAGTGGGTTAATTTTAAAAAGGGATTTTCCAAGAAACGGAAAAAAGTTATGGTGTCAAAGGGGTCCTAGAAGAACTGAAATTTTTTTGCCGTCTCTAATGTAAGTGATATCGTGCTTTCTGTTGGTATTGCTATTTAGAGCTGAGAACTATTTAAAAATTTAGATTAGCTAACAGAACATAACTTGGCAATAAGTTGAATGTTCCATATAAGATAAATTCAACAGAATTGTCACTGGATCATGGTTTAATGTTTCTGCAATGGTCACTTTTTTGTTATTTTAATTGGTGAGCGAGTGAACACTATCAGGGGTAACACAATTATTAGGGGTGCAAAATTGAAAATTGGGTATATGTTGTATAAATATGTATGGATGGTACGTATATGCCCTTAAATGCGGGTGCCATTATTTCTCTTAAAAACACAACTTTTAGGCTTGACCCCACTTTCTTCTGATACTACAGCGTTAAGATACTCTTACTTGAAATTTGGGCTCCAAATTGTGAGAGAATTCCTTTGAAATGCTTGTTATTTAAGTCCCTAAAAGTTACTGCGATGGGTTACTATGGCATTGAAAACCCTTTACCAGACATACATTCAAAAACTCTATGTGAGCTGCTAAATGCCACTTGTTGGTTGTCAAATTAAATAAGGTGCTAAATGGTGCTTCATGGAGGTCTGCCCTGCCCAGCTCTGGTCACACCATTGAGTCAGGCTCAACCGTGTTGGGGAACTTCTCTTCCCTATCTTTGGTTCTGGCCATGTTACGGATATTTGATAGATGTAGAGTATATCCCTACTAATTGCCTTGGTGACTTTCAGGTTTGCAATAAGTCTAGGACACAATTCCATACGCAATATACGTATTATACATCTTGTAAGTGTGATCTGTAAAATTATCAGTTAATGTTACCATGCCCACTACATGAGTTGAAGCATGCTAGGCCAATGCTAAAATAAATTTTCCATTTCAGTATAAAGGGTTAAGTGAACATTTGTTACATTATATTTATGAATCTTGAATCTTTTTTTATTACTACTATTATTATTATTATTATTATTATTACTATTATTATAGCAAATTTTCTTGTTCTAATAGCCAATATTACACCACCCGAAGTTTCGACTTCAGGATATAATAAACAGTAAGCGTACCTTCCAGTATTCTTGCTATTACATTGTGTTTATTATATCATCATGGAGAGTTCAACCTCAGTTGACCTTTCGAAACGTCAGGTTAAGTTTTATCGGCTGTTAGAATGAGAAAATTTGTTATTATTATAATTATTTCAGCCAAGAATGACTGAATCATTATTATTATGTTGGTATTGTCGTTGTCATTGTTTGTTGTTGTTGTACATAAAATTTTGTCCACATCTTCATTTTGTGAGTTACAGCTGTAAAATTGTTTATAGATGGTCAACATGTGGTCAGGAGGAGAGATGAAATGGAATTTGAAGATGAATGCGGGACATCTAGTCATAGTTTCAATAGGAATTATCCCAGGATGAGGAGAACGAAGAGTCAAGATCTTTACAAGAGGCAATTACGCCTACTGGAGACGAAGTACTCTATGGTCGAAAGAATAAGAATGGATTTCGATGGAAAGGGAAGATGTAAGTATTCAGGAGCAATTATAGGATCCATATTTTTTTTTTTTGACGTGGGATATGACAAAAAATCTGTTGGAAATTTAATTTAACTAGCAAGTACATGTAATCATTTGAATGTTGTTAGGTTTAACCTGCTCTTTCATATGAACATAATAAACTCAAGGGGACTGTAACAAATGCTTCAGTATTATTCAAATCGAATGCATTTATAAGGTTTATAATCCACCAATGTTAGCTTTACAACAGTTTTAAATTGGTCTGTTAGAGAAGTAAAAAAAAACCAAAAAAAAAACCAAACCCCTTCTGGCTATGAATATCATTAATTTCAAAGATGTTTTGCTGGTACCCTCCCCCTCCCTTCCTCCTCCCGAACATTTTATTGGATAAACAATTTTTATATTTCTTAAAGACGAGGCATACAGAGAACCATAAACATTAAGAAGATAACATTGTTGAATGGAATCATCATGTACAGTAGGAGACAAAAAAAAAGTTTCGAATTCCGTTCCGCAATACGGCCGTAAAACGGTAGTTTTTTACCGTAGTTTTTATCGTTGCGTTCCGTACCGTTTTGACTAAGCGGCCGACACCGTTTACTAAAACGGTAAAAAACGGTGAAGCATTTCTTCACAGATATTTTCTAGCTAGAAACTCTTCTATTGCTATATCAGCAAGCTAAGGCCTTATATCGACCATTAAACGCTACGGGGATAGTGAAAAAAAGCTCGTACAAAATTTTAACTTGAGCTTCAATAAAGTTGCAGACCAAAATTCCGATGGGCACAGAGCTATAACGAGGTCTGCACTTCGTAGATCTTCTGTTAGCTCCAGTAGTAAAAAATCTAAGCCGAAGGCCCTAACTTCGAGAAAACGTCAATACTGTGCGGTGGTCGAACTAACAATTCTCCGCGAGACAACTTCGAATAGGACGGCTTCTATTTTTTTTTAACTCGAAAAGCTCCGCCTCTGGAGCCTATAAACAAAAAATCGGAACGTTTTATTGGATAAACGATTTTTTATATTTCTTTGAGCGAGACACACGGTGAACGAGAAAGATTAAAACGGTAACGCGGTTGAACGGAACGGCCGTTTTTAACAAACGGCGTACCGTTTTTCCCCCCGTTTTTTAATTGTGCGATGGCTGTTCTACGGAACGGAATTCGAAACTTTTTTTTGTCTTCTACTGTATTTTACTAATTGGTGTACAATTTTTCACTATTTTTTTATCCTGCAATTGCTGTTCTACGGAACAGATTCCAAACTTCTGTATGGTGCCTACAATAAGTCATTTGAGGTGCAAATTAAATTAGAAGACTTTTGTAGTTATTTACAAGAACACGTTTTGTGTCTTCGCAAAAAATACATACGATGCAGGAAATTAGAGAGGCTTAAGACCATGTTTCAATTTGCTGCCTCTTTTCCAAGATTTTCAACATTCAGCTTGCAAACAATGGACTATCTTAATACTGCAGTGAACTGTATATGTGACTAGTTTTGGGAAAATCGGCCTAAATGCAGAATCTAAAGTTTTCTTTTTTTTTCCTTCCTACCAGTAGGTTGCTTGGGATGCCATCCTCCAAATTTGGAAGCTGTAGCACAAGCCATATTCACCCGATGCACTACAACACTTCAGTATTTATGTTCAACTTATTGTTGCTGATTTTTAAAGAATGCCATGTAAAGGAGTTGCTTAAGCCAGGGGGCGTGTCTTGTATCTGTTACTATTACTGTGTGTCTCCGTGACACTATGAACTAAACTGGTTGCAGGAACATTGAAAGAAGTCAAACAGGCTTAATGTAGGCCTCTTTGGGAAACTACAATGATGGTGAGAATTGTGTGAGTACGCAGATTATGTAGAATAGTGAGTGAATTAGTTAGCTACAGTTTTTTCTTGCTGTTAGTGAAAAGATTTCTTAGCAATGGTCTATACACGAGTCCAACTGGCTAGTGTTTCTAGCCCCATAGCGTGAGTTCTAGAGTTCGCCAGAGCTTACAACTGCGCCATAAGATAGAGCTAACAAATGTTTATCCATTTCTGCCATAACATTTTTTGGAAAAAATCGACCCCCTAAGACTTTACCCGTGGATACTGAAAAAAATTGTTTGCAGCATTTAGGCTGATTTTCCCTAAACCAGTCACATATACAAAATTCAAGTTAGAAAGATAAAATTGACACCTTTCCCTCCCCCTTCCCCTCCACCCAACTATAAAAATAAAAAAAAATAAAAAAAATTGTGGTGTCAAGTGTTCCCTTTTACTGTCATGTTGTTCACTTGAGCAAGTTACTGTAGTGGAATTCGAGAATAGGCTGCCACCAGAATTCTGACCAGCACCAACAGAGTCTAGATAATATGGTAAAAGCTCACTAGTGTCAAGAAACCTCCTAGGTTAGCTCAAGGTTGTGAGGCCTACCTAGGAGCACCTGAATAGTTGTGTTTTTAACCCTCAGTGCGCATGCGTGAGATGGTTACAGTACTCAGTTTGTCAGTCAGTCAGTCATTCTGTCACACAGATCTTGAAGATGGCTGGCTCCCAAAGATTGAAGCAAGCATCAATATGTTGCACTGGACATTTCAAGTCCCAAGGGTGGCCGCACACAGCAATGCGCACCGCCCATAGATCCGGACATTAATTTATTCCCTGCCAATGTCCCACTATTCAATAATACGCAAGCAGAAACAATCGTGCTGTAGCAGCAGAAGTATACTTTGCGAAGTTGTGGTTTTAGCTTCAGGTTGTCTCATAGCCGTTTACAGCAACACTCCATACAGTAGTCCTCATCTGAGCTCACTCTGCAAGGTGCACCAAGCTGCCTCTGCTCCTGTAGCCATTCTCCAGGCTCTGCACATTTGAGCTCAAGCGGATGGATCCAGCAGGCTCGATTTCTGAGGAGCAAAGACTTTCCAAGCTGCACAGCTCTAAGACCTTCACTTCGGGCTATCTCCAAGAAACTGCCCTCTATTCTGACTTTCTTGTTATTGTTGCATTGATGATTGTTTACTCTTGATATAGGTGGGCTCTTTTTGGAACCAATACCCACAACTGAAAAAAATAGTAGTACGAGAAATGGGGGGCGGAGTTATTCCATAAGAATTGCAAGTGGAATAAAAGTCCAAATTTTGTACCAGTTTTTCTTGGAATCTAATAATGAGAATGACAATTTTTTACACACGGGTAGACCTAAAAAAATGAACTGCACCACAACTTGAATTTTTTAATATCTTATAAAAAGAAAAAAAAATGCGAATAAATCATAAAGTAATATTGAAATGGAAAAGAACTCGTTGTCTTGCAGTAGAGTATCGGCTTGGCTAGTAGTGCACCAAATTGCGGAGCTCCAACTTACCGCACCGCTCCAAAAGTGCTACAAAGTTTTATAACCGGGCTTCGATATTTCCTCCAGATTAGCTCCAAAATTAGTGAGCGGCGCCTTCGGCAAGTACAGTGCTTCCAGCTTAAAGAGTGGATTTTTTAGCTTTTTGGTTAAGGTTGCTAATTCTGCTATAATTTCTCAAGTATGTGTAATAGAAAGCTAAAAAATTGTATTATTATACATTAATGTCATATTAACATACAGACAAAACAATTTTGTGGGTTTGTGGTTATTTTTGTGGTTATAAGTGATGGAACTGGGAGCTTCAAGACAGTGAATTTGGAAGTGTTTAAGCTGAAAAAAGAGAAATTATTTGTCCTTATCTCTATAATTTGGTATACTGATACTTTAGTACCTGAAGTTTCATATGAGCCTAATTTTGTGGGCACATGAAATTTGAATCTCGAAATATTTAAAATTTTAAGAAAAAAAGTGTTTAAGCCAGGATTTTTGAATTTATTGAGTTATATCTCTAAATTTTTGACACATGATGTAAAATTGCCTTAAAATTATTATGTATAACTTTGGTAGCTATACCTTGAAAATTAAGTGAGTTGTGGCTGTTTTTCACCAAAAAAAATTATGCACGGTAAGGGTCATCAAATGATGACGTTTACAGCGGATTGTGGGCCTATAGTACACGTAAACGCGACGTCACAAAACAGCGCATGCGTATTTGTGCAAGGGCGCCAGTTTACCGCTAATTGTTGCACGGGTATGGCTGATTTAGCTACGGTTGTATCTCAGGCCCTAGCAGGTATCAAGTTTTACGGCGTTACTGCCTATCGTGGCCAGCGTTTTAGCTTCCGTCTGGAGCTGCACAACCCGTAGGACTCCAACTGCATCGCCCTGATGTTGTCAGAATACCAATGCTGGGAGCCTTGGGAGTATTAAACTCCTTCAGCTTTTCTTCAGCTCTTGAAAAAGATGACCTCTTGGATAGGCTTGGCTCCAAGTTAGTAATATACCAGCCAACAATTTTGCGACTGATTTCGACTTCGTTTACTGCTGCTAGTAGAACGATGAGAATCCATACAGCCGATTGCAGTTAGGGAAAGTCCCGTCTTACCGCTCAGGGAAATAACCGTTCGACCTTAGCTCGTTAACTAGTTACGTTTAATGACGAACTACAGCAAAATCTTGACGTCAAAAAAATGGCGTAAAATGTATTAGAGTGAATGAGAAAAGTTCTGTTCTCCGTTTTCCATTCTCTAAACAGGCAGTTTTACTATTGTAAACATTATTGGGATGATGAAGAAAAGGTATGTGTATGTTAAATGACTGTAGTGAGGGTCTATACAGTAGTTTCAAAAAATCCACTCTTTAAGTTGGAAGCACTGTACTTTGTCCTAGTGTTGTAGTGGAGAAGCCCCTGTAAGTATACAATAGTAGTAATCATGCATAGCAACCATCAACGAAAAAATTGCGTCGGTAGTGTGCGGCCACCCTTAATGTGCCAGAATTTTTCCTTTTGACTTATTTTTCAGAAACAGCTTTTATTTTTATGCCATATGATTGTAAGTGATGGTTGGTAATGCCCAACTATCATGTCGTACTCACATGAACAAATGATTTCTTTGCTGCCTGCGGTAGTTTTGCACACTACATTATTATCAGCGGTTTACCAGAGTGCTTAAAGTTTCCCGTGAAATTACTGGTGAGGTGAGTGTTGCTCGCATGTTAAGTTTTCTCTTATGAAGACAGCATTAATGTATACAGTTTCATTGCATGAGTTGCATATTGACTTGATCAAGCTTTACATATCGACTTGCATGAGCTACATATTGGCATATTGATATTCTCCAAATAAATTATTCTTTTAGTCTTTGTTGTAATAGCTAGCTAATGTATGGTAACGCTGAGGGTTCGCACCTGTGGTGTTCATTTATTTGGTACGGTCTTGACAAAACTACGCACGAGGTCAGTACTGACGATACAATAGAATATATGAATTAGTTCGGTACGCATGTGTGGTGAGTTATAATGCTGCATAGCAAGTTGACTATATTCTAGATGATGCATGGGCTTATAAGCAACCATAGAAATTAATTGAAACACTGAATTAACAAAATTACAACGAAATAAGATAGAAGGAATACATGCATACTAGTGATATGCTTCAGCACAAATGATGAGTAAGCTAGTCTGATGGAAATTCAAATTTGGATGCTAGCCGCTTATAATATTTCTTTGTCAGTTAAAATGTTTTGTTTAATTTATTTGTGCTGTTTTTTAGCCACACAGCACTTTCACACAAACATATATATTTGTTCTCACTGGATATACCAGCACAAGACATACATTGTATTCTCTCCGCGACTTGACTATTGGACAATTGATTTTCAAGGAGTAAACAATCAAATTTCAAAGAGGATGATACGGGTAAAGATCGATAAACCGAAGGTAGCCGCCTGTCCAAAGTACACTCCATTGAAATGCTCTATTGTACCAGAGCTCTAGTAGATAAAGCATGGTATTGTTTTCTCTTAGTGACTTGACTATTAGACAATGGAATTTCAAGTAAGAACAAATCTGTTACGCAAGGCATATGGCTATGACAAAAAGGGCATTAACCAAGGTAACTGCGTGGAAAACTAGACAGTTATTTTGTTTAATTACTATTTAATGAAAATGCACACAAGCAGAACTTTTAGAATGACTGCCCATTATTACAAAATTTAAATTGAGTATTGAAAGTCACATGTCAAATTAACTACTGCCAGACTACATCCGGGTGGTAAGTATGTTGTTCTTTCTACTCTGCTACTGCCTCCAGCCCTGGATTCTACAGCTGCGTGATGACAGCTTACCTTAGAATATAATAGCTTTTTAACCTAGTAGTAATTTAGCCTGTGATAACTTCAGTAAAATTAAAATAGAATTCATGGTCTAAACTTGATTGTTATCATGGGTCTGTTGTGATTAATTCAGCAGCAAGACACTGGATAGATTGTGAACAGCACAAAAACTCACAAAGCGCACTCATCGCATGTTCTTACACATCATAGTGTTGCTCGATTTTGTCACTTGCCGTATTTAAAAAAATTCAATTTTTTTATGAATGTTAAAATGATTGGGAGAAACTTACTTATCCATGTTCTATGAATCTAATGTCAAACACTGTAGCTCACTTGATGATCTATGTATACTGTGTGATCGAGGGGGCGTAAATCCCTCGAGCTGAATGGGCAATCGAGCAAGTCGAAGGACCAGAATGTCAAAGAACCACTTTAACCGCAACTGAGGTTTTGCGCCGCACGTAGGTCAGAGCAAGGAAGACGGATACTAATGCTGTCGTTGCAGACCTTACTAAGAAAAACGAATTGGCAGACACACAAGGTTACAGCCACAGTTTCAGCAATCTATTGATCATTGATTACACAACATCTACACATTACTTAAATGGTTGCTCAATGATACAGAAGTTGTTGGGTTGTGGTTGGCTATGAATATGATTACAATGAATATTTAGAAAAGTATGGCATATCAAAGTGATAGTCTATGAATAGTGTTCATTCTTGATCCCTTGAGTCTGCAGAAGACTGTTCTCCTGCTGCTTCCTGTGAGGAGAGGTTGTCCGATCCTGAACACTGTGACATTTTCCTGGCGTGAAGAAGTTGAATTGCCTGTTCCAAGTAGCTAGTCGGTATACCTGCAGTCATAATAAAAGATCGGGCAGTTCAACTTCTTCTCACCATAACTTCCAGGAAAATGTCACAGAATACATAAATCATCAAGTGAGCTAAGAGTATTAGATAAATACACAATTTTTTTTTATATTTTTTTCATCAAAAATTATGGCTATGATGCTATTGCTGTCTTCTTAAAAGAAAAAGCTAAACATGCAGAATACACTTACCGGTACATAGTTTCAGTGTGAAACTTTGATTCTTTCCAGCATAAAACAAAACTACCATGGGAAGAAGTAAATTTTTTGCTCACGTGAGAACGACTTGAGGGTAGGGGGCATTACTCAAAAAAGTTAGTACTTATGCAGAGCTGACAGCTTTACTTTTTCTTAAAAATCAGCCCAAAATAAAAAAGTGGCACAATATAAGGTCGTAAATCATCGTTCTGAGTAAGTTCATACCTAAATTAGCAGTTAATTGTCAGTATTTTCAGAAATCAGAGCGTGACAGACAAACAGGATGACTACTATAACCTCACACATGTGCTCTGAAAGTTAATAAGTAATGTAAGTGACATCAGTGGGGAAAATTCTAGCCACTCGTCTTCTAATAGCATTGGCAGTGTCACTCAAGAGGTTCACAAAAAAAATATCGGAAGTTTTTATGATGTTGGGTTAACTTGTTATTTTGACAAACTTCTGAATGTTATGAAATCTGCTGTAATTACTGTCAATAAAAATTGGCAATTTCACATCTAGTTCCCCAATGCTGACGAATGTCTGGCAAGTAATTTTATTTAACTTGCTACAGTAGAAGACAAATAAAGATCCGAATTCCGTTCCATAGAATGGCCGTCACACCGATTATAAAATGGGAGGGAAAACGGTACGTCATTTGGTAAAAAACAACAATGGCCATTCCGTTCGACCACATTACCGTTTTAATCTTTTTGTTCACTGTATGTCTTGCTCAAAGCAATATAAAAAATCGTTTATCCAATAAAACGTTCCGATTTTTTGTTTACAGGCTCCTGAGGCGGAGCTTTTAGGGTAAAAAAATGGAAGCCGTCCTATTCGAAATTGTCTCACGGAGAATTGTTAGTTCGACCACCGCGTAGTATCGATGTTTTCTTGATGTTAGGGCCTTCTCGGGCTTAGATTGTTTACTACTGGAGGTCCATCAGTAGCTAACAGAAGACCTACAAAGTGCGGACCTCGTTTGAGCTATGTGCCTGTCAGAACTTCTGTCTGCAGCTTTATTAAAGCAAGTTAAATTTTTGTACGATCCTTTTTGCACTATCCCCATAGCGTTTAATGGTCGATACAAGGCCTTAGCCTGCTGATATAGCTATGGAAGAGTTTCTAGCTAGAAGATATCCTGTGAATCGATGGAAAAGCTTAACCATTTTTTACCGTTTTAGTGAACGGTGTAGGCCGTTTTGTCAAAATGGTACGGAATGCAACTGTGAAATAGTAATTAATCTCATAATCAAAACCATTGCATAGCTTGATGACTATTACCAATCTATGAATACGATACAAGTATGATGACCACTACCAGTCTATGAATATGATATAATAATGATCAACAGTTAGTCCAATATTTCACAGCAACGATAAACAACCATTTTACAGCTGTACTATGGAACGGAATTTGGAACTTTATTTTGTCTCCTACTGTATTTGCACAATAACCATAAACCATGAAACATACAACGGATAGCAAGGTATAGTTTATTCTGCCAGACTATTGTGAATTTGAACCCAATAAAGCACCAGTATATTACAGAATAAAATAAATCACAAAAGTTGTGGTAAGAGGTTCAGCCTCCCCTTATGTAAAAAATGGCAGAAGATTGATATAAAAATATATGATACACAGTTATGATTAAGTTGTACTTTCATCAATATTAGAATTGCTATAATGCCCTTTGTGTTTGTTCAAACTCGTCACTCATCACAAACACCAACACAAAATTAGTACAGATAAAATTACTCCTTTGAATTAACGAAATCTAATTCAGTTTTTATAAAGAATGGTCAGGACCTGATAATTAGCATTTTTTTGTGACTATGACTGCAGTAACTGTATTGCCATGCATTACCAACTAATCTCAAAGTTTTTGAGGAACCTATTTGAGGGGACATAACTTCTTCGAGCTGCGGGGCAATCAAGCTTAAAGTTCAAAGGACCAGAATTGACCCAAGTCTTCCCTAACTTTACTTGTGATGCGCTGCACGAGTTTAGGGCAGGGAAGACGGATACAATGCTGTCATTGTAGACCCACCAAAGAAACTTGTATGTGTGTAACACACGGTTATAATCTCATTAGGGTTAGCTCAGATCAATAATTTTCATTTAACTACAATGTATTTATGCAATGATGATACAAGATCGAGTGTATAGAAGGGGAATAATGAATACCATTAATAGTTTGTGTTTGGTAAAGTATCATAAAGGAAAATGTAAACCAGTTAGTACGAGTGATACTAGTTTATAGGGTGAAAAAGTTTGTCTCTCTGCTGGCTGGATCAGGGGAACTTGCTGTAGAGGCATGTTCGAGACAGCTTGCCAACCCAAACAGAATCCTCAGTCTTAAATAATTTTTAACCTGCATAATAATTATAATATTGCTGATTCAGTTTTATTGCATTATTTTATTTTACTGACAACTTTTTTTAAATTTAGACCAGAGTAAAAGATCAGCTCAAGCAATAAAGGTATTTGAAGAGAAATTGTGTTCTTCAATGGACCATGTACTATTGACTACACTAGCACAGGCTGCTATGGAAACATGTACTATTAAAGATAAAATAGTACGTAACATTAACATCATGTATGACAAGGTGCCCTACCAACGTCAGTGCAAGTATTTAGTCTTTGAAATTTTCAAATCTATTCCTTTACGTCAAAATGTACTTCATTGCCTTCAGCGTATTCTAAGGCATCATTTGATGCATGATAAAGTATTTGAAGAAATTTACACTCTCCTCCGTGACATCGAAAAGGATGAAGATTCTATTCATCAATCTGATGATGTGTTGCACGAAAACCATTTAAGTTTTTTGTTAGAATATCTTTACCCATACTCGTATAAGTGGCGAAACATTGCAACGCTTTTATTACCACCTACTGTGATTGAAAAAATTAGATCATCGCATAATATGGATGATGATTCTTGCTTGCATAGTGCTTTGCTTAAGTGGTTGCGAAGAGAGCAAAAATCAACCCTGCAGAAGTTGAAAAGTGTACTTTCAAGTGAAGCAGTTGGTTTGGGTAGACTTGCGTCTGAATTAGAATCACGTTTCAGGCAATATTTGATGAGTTGTCATCATGATGGTGGTACTGATGGTAGAAATGGGGAAGAAAGTGATTCTGTATTAATATTAAGTGGCTTTAGTGACAAAATATCACTACATAATGGTGATATTACTATTTTATTGGAAGTCAATGCCAAAAATGTGTATTCCCGCTCTAGTACTTTTCAGTGGTATAAAGATGGCAAGCTTTATTCTGAAACCAATAACTACATTCTCTGTATAGTTGTAAGTGATTTTACATCAGAAGGCAAATATTGTTGTGCAATAAATGGCTCTTCTGAGACTTCCAATTCTGTCTCTATATCTATCAAAACACCTATAGATATGCATAGAAAGTTTCTTTCAGATAGATACAGCTCTGAACCAGAAGTAATACCAGATACATGGCCCGAAGTACAGCAAAACACTTATATCAACTTGGCAGTTATCAGTGGCAAAGAGATTGACACTAAATGTAAGTTTTCCCGCCAATCAATACAGGGTGATTTTGATGATGTACTTGTTGATAAAAGTAGTACTGACTATAAGTCTACTTTTTTGTCCATTGACCAAGGCAGTAGAATATTAATAGTGGGTCGTCCAGGTAGTGGGAAGACTACTTTTGTGCACAAGCTAAGCCAGGAGTGGGCTCGGGATGCTCTAAAGTGGAAGTCAGTTAGGCTTTTGTTATTAGTGCATCTTCGTGGCTTTCGAAGCAATCCAACTATTTGTTTGAAAGATATAGTTAAACAATACTTTAAAAATCAATCAGTGGTAGATACCATTTATGATTTTGCTACAAAGTATCAAGGCTTAGGCTTTTGTTTTATTTTAGATGGTTTAGATGAATATCAGCCTCGTTGTAACGAATGCTTTATTCATAATTTGATCAGAAAAGATATTTTGCCAAATGCTATTGTTATCGTTTCCTCTCGCCCAGCTGCTGTTGCACCATTCAGAAAAATTGCCTACAAAGAAGTTGAAGTGCTAGGATTTTTTAAAGATGAAATTACAAGTTATATTAAATCCTATATATTTTCTGATTCAAGTAGAAATATAGATCTTCTTAATTACCTAGTCCAGCATCCCAAAGTACATCACATGTGTTACTTGCCGATCCAAACAGCCATGATATGTTTTCTTTATGAGGAACATGGTGGTCTTCCTAGCACAGAAACAGAAATATATAAAGAATTTGCGAAACATGCTATTTTACGCTCTTTATTGCGTAACAAAAGAGAGCATGTATATTTAAAGTCTATAGATTTATTACGAAATCCTGAGAAAGATGTATTTCATAAAATTTGTGAGTTGGCTTTTGAAAAAACATATTGCTCACTGCAAATACTAGAACAAGTTGAGGTTGATCAATTATGTAAAAATGTAGAGCTTGGTGATGGTCTGGGTTTGGTAACAGTGGACTATAAAGCAACTGTATGTGGTTTTCAAAATATATATACCTTTTGTCACTTGACTTTTCAAGAATTTTTAGCTGCATATCATATTTCTCTTCAAGAACAAACTCAGCAAAAGGAAATTATTAAAGTGCACGGTCGAAAGGATCACATGCAGATTGTTTTTAAATTTTTTTGTGGCCTTACCAACTTTACTGACAATTGTGACTTGTTTAAGGAACTTCTAGATTGTTCAAATTTTAAGCCACTGTTTCGTGTTCAGTGTGCATTTGAAACCCAACAATGTCATGTGTGTGAGTATGTATCTAATGAGTTCTTTCGCTTTCAAGACACTTTTTTGACATCTAGTGACTTCACTGCACTAGGTTATGTTATCTCTAATACTCAAAATACTAAAGTTAAATTCCTTTCATTCAATTGCTCTCCAAATGACGAATATATTGATGCACTAATAAAATCTATCAAAAGCCCAAATACTTCAATCAAAGTGCTAGAATTCAGAGGGTCTTGTAATGGATATCTGAAAGATTTGGTTAAGTTAATTCAAAGTTTCACTTCTCTTGAAGTTCTGACTATAGCAGACACAGAGCAAGATCCTGAAGATATAGCGAATATTAATTTTCTGTCTAAGCATAGCAGCCTTGGAACACTAAAGTTTTGCCGTGAATCAGGGAATCAGCAGAGTCTACTTCCAGCTGATCAATTAGTAAAAATAAGCAATGATTTTTTTTCTAATTGTACAAATTTTAAAAATGTATGTTTTTTGGGTTCCAATAGAAAACTTTTATATTCAAGCATTAAAGAAAAAGTTCCTTTTTTCTTTCACTCAATTATCTCTGAAACTAAAGCTTCTTTTGCTAACAGTCACTTCAGCGAACCAGAGTTCCTTGCTATGTCTGTTGATTTCTTTTTTGGATCAGCTTGCATTGAGCTTAGCATGATTAATTGTAATATTAATGATGAAATGGTTTCCTTGTTGGTATATGCATTGAAGGGGAGAAATGCTTTGAATAATTTGAAACTTATGGACAATAGAATTGGAGATGAAGGTGCTATGGCTATTGCTGAGTGGCTACCCAATTCAGCTATCAAGCACATTGATTTAAGTTTCAATCAGATTACTGACACAGGAGCTTCTGCTTTGCTTGATTCTGCTAACAAGAAAGGCATATCTATGTCATTATTTGGTAACAATACTTCTTTCCAAACTACTCAACATGAGAATGACTCTATGAAAGTATCAGATATCTTTGGTCGCTTGGGTGATGTTGGAATAGTCAGTATAAAATCGTATTTCAATGATGAAATCACTTTAAAGGCTCTCCAGTCAAAATATTGTGGAAATACCTTTGCTGGTCTTGAGTCCATAATTTCAGTAATGAAACAGTGTTCATATTTGTTTTCAATTACGCTCATCGACTGTAATATAGATAAGGAAGGTATAGAGTTGCTGGCATCTTGTATTGCAAATTATAATGGGCTTCAAAAATTTGATTTGAGCAAAAACAAAGTATGTTCTATGGGAGCAAAAATGTTATTTGGAGCTCTAAAGTTTTGCACGAAACTGGAAGATTTAAATTTAAATCAAAACAGAATTGAGCTCACCGGTGCATTGTCACTAGCAGAAAGTCTTGCTGACTGTAAAGGAATTACGTGTCTTCAACTAAATGATAATTGTATTACTGATGCTGGACTGGAAGCTCTTTGTGCTGTCATTTGCAACAATATTTCACTTCAAGTCTTAGAACTGAGGGGAAACTTGATTTCCAACTCTGGCATAAATGTTCTTGTGAATGGTCTTAAACAATGTGTTAACTTGAAAGTGATTAATCTCTCTAGAAATTTGATTGGAAGAGAAGGATTATTTGCTCTAGCTCACTCACTAGAATTTTGTAATGGCTTAAGTTCCATAAGTCTTAGCCACAACAATTTTGGCGATGAGATTGGAGATTTTGCAAAGTGCTTACAAAACTTTAAGAAACTGATTGAATTAGATTTAGAAGGTAACTATATTGGTGTTAATGATGGTATTGAAATAATGGTCAAGTCTTTGAATTATTGTAAAGACCTGACACATATTGATATAAGTGATAATAAAATAGATGATAGTGGTGTTGTAGCGCTTTCTAAGAGCATGGCTCAATGCAGAAGCTTAACTTGGTTAAACTTAAGTAGTAATAGAGTGAGTACTGCTGGCTTATCTGTACTTACTTATTTATTTCGACACTTTACTCAGTTAACAACTCTTAATTTAAGCCATAACAATATTGACTTGGTTGCTGGTGGAGCCAAATCTTTTGCTATTTGTTTAGCAGATTGCAATCACTTACAGTCATTAAATTTGAGCAATAATGAAATTGGTGATGAAGGTTTACAAGCATTAGTAGGCTATTTTAAGCAATGTAAAGCACTTCATTACCTTTCTTTACTGAACTGTGACATAACATCGTTTGATATCCTAGGTGATTGTTTCAAGAATTGTGAAATGAAATATTTAAATTTAGGATATAATGATATGAGTAGATGTGACAATCCATTTCTATTTTTAGAAAACTGCACTAAATTAGAAACTCTTATCTTGTGTTCCAACAGGATAACAGAAAATGGAATTGTGGCACTTGCTAGTTCCATTCGAAAGTGCCATGCTTTAGATACTATAGATTTAGGAAGGAATACTTTGAATGCAAGAATATCTATTTTTTTACATTCCTTGATATCATGTCCTAGTCTTTCTCAGCTCTATCTTCAAAAAACTTTACAGAAAGGGAAACTATCTGAAGACATTTTCTCTTATGTGAAAAATTGTGGTAATCTTCAGGCTATTGACGTCGGCCAAACAATTTTTACATGTTCGCATCTAATCGAGTTATTGAAATGTTGTGAAAATCTTCGAGTTTTGTGTGCAGCTCAAACTAATATCAGTGATGATGATGTGGTGAATCTTGCACAATATTGTGGTAATCTTCAAATTCTTGATCTTGGAATGAATGAAATAGCAGATGAAGGAGCTCAGGTGCTAGCATTTTGCCTTAAAGAAAACAAAAATCTACTGGAGTTAAAATTGCAATGCAATAACATAAGTGATATTGGAGCTAAAGCTTTGGCAGAAACATTTAAGTCAACTTCAAATTTAATATCGTTGGATTTAGGTTACAACAAAATTAATAGTGACGGCATTGAATATCTTGCACAATCTTTAGTATCCTGTCGCCAATTAGAATCTGTAGACTTAAGTTTAAGTTGTATGTCAATCAAAGGTGCTGAAATCCTTGCAGACTCACTGAAACTACTGACAAGTTTAAGTATGCTTCACTTGGCTAATATTTCAGTAGATAGCGACGGTGCAGTGGCTTTGGCTTTCTCTTTCATGGATATACGTAACCTACAGGGTCTTCATTTTAGTGTGCTGGATTTTTCTGATGGTTTAGCTATGGCATTAGCATATGTATTACGAGACTCACGTAAACTGCGTGAAATAAGCTTTCAAAGAGATAAATATTTACGGTCAAAGTCTAGGAAAAAAATTTCTGAAAGAACTAATTATTTGCGTTTGAACTCTGGGATAAAATTTCCTGAAGCTGATAGGCTACCGTTTACGTTTATAAATTTAATAATGGGTAAAATGCCATTATTTGTGAGACAAGAGATAAAAGAGATAGATGAATCAGATTTTATTATGTCAATAAGAGAATTTCTTTCCAGCAAAAAGCAAAAGTATCCTCAAGCAATTAACTATTGTTACCTTAACATTGGGGATATTTTTAGTGAAAACAGTGCTGAAGTTTTAGCTCGTTCATTAAAAAGTTGTAAAAATCTTAGAATTGTGAAATGTCAAGAACTGCTTTGTGAGAAATTAAAATTTTATGGAGTGGGTTGTGAAATTCATACGATACTGTAGATAATATAATAACTTGAATCTTATTTTGTCACAATTGCTACTAGTTATCATGTAATTAATTCTTGTTTCTAATATTTTAATTTCAATCCATCACACTTTTATACTTCAACTTGAGAGAAATTTTGTTGCAGTTATATTATTAATATACTCTCTCTCTCTGCTCTTTCAATATGCTCAGAATAGCTCAGGGAATAAAGTACTGTCATTAGTATTAATCCATATCCTGCTTGTCAAATTTCTTGAAGTATGAAGAAAGTAGTACTTTTTTTCCTTTTTCTAAAGGTTATCCAAATCTCTGTAGTTAGGTGGGGCACACTGCAGGAAAATACATGAAACAGTCACATTGTGTCTTTGCTCAACAAGAAAGCTGAGAGTTGTATGGCCATAGACATCTTGGAGTTTGTAAGAATCCATGGCTACAAACACTTAACCCTGATGACTGTTACAATAATAGACAGGGATGTAAAATTCAACCAATTCTACTAGAAATAAAAATGACTCACTAATGCTGTGAAAGCTGAGATAAAATAAGTTTTGCTGACAGCACTGGCAAGGACAGTAAGGAGACAGCATACTTAACTCAGTAAGATGACGTCATGTAGGATAAGAATTTTTGAGGTCACAGTGACGTTGTCACAAGTGATAAGTTACAACGTACACAAGAAAAAAAGTGGAAACTACTCAAATTTAATAAATAACAACAGGAGAAATATTCAAAATATGCGTGCGTAACAAAAACATAAGTAATGGTTCGTAATAGAACAACATTTAGAAGCATCTTTGCAGACCAAACTCTCCAATGTAGGAAATGGATCATCAAACTGTTTGACTAGTGGTAAAAAGTTTTCCTGAGCCTCTTTTGAAAGATGTTAATTGCAGAGAATGGTCAACACCCTGTATTGGTGTAGGAATGTCTGGATACTGCATGGTATAGTGTACTAAGTTAAGATTGTTTATCTAAAATAATTCTCTCAAATACATCTCTCAAAATATAGCTACATACATTTTTGTTATTTCTACAGCATCTAATTGATGGTTGTATCTCTTCCAAAGTGGCAAAACTAAATCACATGTAAATGATATCAACCCAACATATTCCATGCTTTTTTTATGGGGCAACAGTTATCGGACACGGTTCAGTACACAATTTAGGCTTCAAAAGCATGACCCCATTCTATGTCTGTGTACAAACAACAACACTCATTGGATGTATTCTCTCTTTCACAGGCTTTTTTAAACAACACGGAATTGAAATATTTGGTTGCAACTGGGAATCGAACCCAGGACCACTTGCTTAATGCACAAGCACTCTGCCAGAATTGGAGTGTTTTTTGCTGGCTGGTTGTCGTAGCTCAGTGGCAGAGCGCTTGGAGACCAAATATTTTAAATTTCTGTGTTGTTAAAAAAAAGCCTGTGAAAGAAAGAGAATACGTCTAATGAGTAAAGAAGGCTGAGAAAGAAATTGTGAAACATCAACACTGTATTGAATTAAAACACTATAACAATGAAGCCCCAAAGGTGCAAACCCTCAATGCTGCTATATACATGTATACATTTTGAGCTATAAAATTGTTTCTTAGACAAAAAATATTTGACTATTCTTATAAATCCGGCATGATTGCTCGAGAAGAAGCTAAAGAAGTAAAAGAAACATATTGGTATATAGTTTCAATGCGATACTCCTGTTCCAGTACTCTGTCAACTGTTCAGCATGTAACAAACTACCTGGGCAGAGGGAAATTATTTGCTCATGTAAATATTACGTGATGATAGGGGGCATTACTCACAAAAGCTAGTACCTACGTGGAGTAACAGCTTCATGTTTTTCTCAAAAAGTCAGGAAATTCAAAAAAGTTGTATAAAAGGTCTTGAGTTGTAGTTTCAAGTAAGTTTATACCCTAATCAATTATTTTAATTGTCAGTAATCTCCAACATCAGAGCATGACAGACAGTAGCCCTAGCCCTAGCCCTAGCCCTAGCCCTAGCCAGGATACTTGCGTATGCATTCTGAGCATTAATAAGATAATTTAAAGGGAAAATATGAAAAAAAAAAAAAAAGTTTTTGTGCTTAAAAGTTCCCCCTTGGAGTCAATACTAAGCTCCCATCAAAAACAAAATTTTCTTCCACAATGCCAAGCAAAAAATAATTATCAACTTCTACATTTGCTTCCTGTTGTGGTCAAATGCAGTGATCATGTCATCTTAGGTTAAGCCATAGGTTTCTTGAGACAAATGCATTGGTAAAGGTGATTACATATGGTTGAAATTGTGTACGAGCGTTGCAACTGGCTTCTCTAATTCTTCAAGCAGCAATGACACATTATTTAAGTTTCCAAGGAAATCCCAACTAAAGCTTAAGTGGGAAAAGAGGTGTTAGGACCAGAGCACACAGGAAGGTTACAGAATACTTGTTCTTATGTAGTGAGCACTTCTTCAGTGATTCTTTTGAGACAGGATTTTCTATTGCTGCTCATTTTGGAATAATGAGAAGGTGAAATTTAAAGCCTGAAGCAATTCCAACAATTTTTATTAGACGATCTGTACACAATGCAAGTTCTGTAAGTCGAAAAAGTACTTTGTCAAAGCTGCTTAGATACAAACCCAAAAGAACAGTTGTGTAAAAAAGAGAACATAGACGGGTTGGTTGACAATCTTAATACAATCAATTAAAATCTGATGCTACAATATTTACAGTTAATTCTGGATGCTCTAGAGAAGTCCTCCATTAGTACTCATACCAGCACTATAGAGATGGCAACTACTGATAGCCAAACTCTTGAAGATGCAACTCCAGAAGATCGGACTACTGTTGAGCGACCTCAATTATCAACCAAGTTTGTGCCAATAGACGTTGCAACATAGCTTTGCATAGCCAAGAATTTATAGCAAGAATTTTATTTCTTTATTATTGAACTGCTCACGGTTGCTTATCATTTACTGAGAGTGTGACACCTCCTCTGCAGAGATGAGTAAATGGTCCTCGGTAAACGTTCTGTTTGGGACTATCCAGCTAGTTGAGGCATAGTCTGTTGATGCAGCACTACACTAAAGAGAAGCAAAGTAATTAGTGTAGTGAAGACCCACTAGCGGGTATGGAAACGTCAGAGTTCCAGAAAGAAAGTCAACTCGATGACCTGACTCTGTCAGAAGAATTCTATACGAGAGAATAGAGACAGAGGTCGTAAATCTCTCCTCGTTCTCCCGTTGACTGGATCCTCTGAATATAGGTTGTCCACTAGCTAAGAGACAGACCCGATTGATTTAATATTACCAAGTAGGTAGAATAATATTGCTTGACCAACAGGTGGTATGCACAGTAAGAGATAAAACTTGTAACTAAGGTGAATGACAGTGATCTAGGTGATATGTACAAACAAAAAATGAAGATCGATGATGCACGACGATCGACAGTGATCGACGGTACATGAAAAGAATAAATGAGCATGCGTGAATAAATAATGTTAATAATGAAATAAAACGTATTGATATAGTTGTTGAGGCAGTTGAGGGTTCGATCCCGAACACGTTCACCGCCATTTATCATCATACTTCGAATATCGGCCACGACTTACATATTTCTTTATAACTCGCCTATTGCTTAAAATGAACTAAAATGCTTAGCACCATCGAGTCTGCAATGTTGAAATACTTTTACCAAGATGATTACAAGAAATTCTTACGTATGTAAATTAAATTACAGTACATCATGTGTGTATGATAGTTAGCATATAGGGCAGAGTTTTGTTGAAGAGTTGAAGTTAATCACACAATCCTGGTGGATCCATCTAGTGCAAGTGCACTGGAGCCAAGTTCAACCAGTGCCTACATCTTCAAAATATCCTCCACAAAGACAGCATTGATTTTCATTAATGATGTCTGTAGCGGAATGCTTGGTCCTCTTGCGCAAATACCCACTATCATCCAAATCCAGTTATGAGTCTTGTTTCTTGATACAGGACTTTTTTCTTTTCATAGCTACTTTTTTCGCTCTATTGTCATCTCCTGTTGTCTTTCTAGCTACTTTTGAGCCATTGCTTTTTCCTTTTCCTGACGTTTTAACTCCTTCTGTTCGTCTTTTCTCCTCTTTTCTTCTTCCTTCAGTTTCTTCCAGTTAAAACACAAGTTTACCCAGTCTTAGTCTTCTTGTTCTTGTTTGAAAGCCGTGCAGTTGGAAGTTGGAGGTACTCATTTAATGGAACAAACAGACGAGCTAGAAACTGGTGTTAATGAAGGGCTATATAAACTTATACCAGATGTAACACCACTCCTGGGTGAAGTAAAGTGAGAGACTTGAGGGTCTGAGCACCTGGCCGTAGGCCCCCAGAGATACAAAAAGGCCCATGGAGAGTGAAGTTTTCACTGCTGAGACACAAGAGGGCCTGAGGAGGGTGGGGCTCCAACTGCTGGACTCTGAGACATGAGAGGGCCTGAGGAGGGTGGGGCTCCAACTGCTGGACTCTGAGACATGAGAGGGCCTGAGGAGGGTGGGGCTCCAACTGCTGGACTCTGAGACATGAGAGGGCCTGAGGAGGGTGGGGCTCCAACTGCTGGACTCTGAGACATGAGAGGGCCTGAGGAGGGTGGGGCTCCAACTGCTGGACTCTGAGACATGAGAGGGCCTGAGGAGGGTGGGGCTCCAACTGCTGGACTCTGAGACATGAGAGGGCCTGAGGAGGGTGGGGCTCCAACTGCTGGACTCTGAGACATGAGAGGGCCTGAGGAGGGTGGGGCTCCAACTGCTGGACTCTGAGACATGAGAGGGCCTGAGGAGGGTGGGGCTCCAACTGCTGGACTCTGAGACATGAGAGGGCCAGATGAGGGTGGAGCCCCAACTAATGGACTGTGAGACGTGAGAGGGCCAGAGGAGGGTGTGGCTCCAATTGCTGGACTCTGAGACATGAGAGGGCTTGAGGAGGGTGTGGCTCCAACTGCTGGACTCTGAGACATGAGAGGGCCAGAGAAGGATGGAGCTCCAACTGCTGGACTCTGAGACATGAGAGGGCCAGAGGAGGGTGGGACTTCAACTGCTGGACTCTGAGACATGAGAGGGCCTGAGGAGGATGAAGCTCCAACTGCTGGACTCTGAGACACGAGAGGGCCAGAGGAGGGTGTGGCTCCAACAACTGGACTGTGAGACATGAGAGGGCCTGACAAGGGTGGGGCTCCAACTGCTGGACTCTGAGACATGAGAGGGCCAGATGAGGGTGGGGCCCCAACTAGTGGACTGTGAGATGTGAGAGGGCCAGGGGAGGGTGTGGCTCCAATTGCTGGACTCTGAGACATGAGAGGCCCTGAGGAGGATGGAGCTCCAACTGCTGAGACATGAGAGGGCCCGATGAGGATGGAGCTCCAACTGCTGGACTCTGAGACATGAGAGGGCCCGATGAGGATGGAGCTCCAACTGCCGGACTCTGAGACACGAGAGGGCCAGAGGAGGGTGTGGCTCCAACTACTGGACTGTGAGACATGAGAGGGCCTGACAAGGGTGGGGCTCCAACTGCTGGACTCTGAGACATGAGAGGGCCAGATGAGGGTGGGGCTCCAACTAGTGGACTGTGAGATGTGAGAGGGCCAGAGGAGGGTGTGGCTCCAATTGCTGGACTCTGAGACATGAGAGGGCTTGAGGAGGGTGTGGCTTCAACTACTGGACTGTGAGATATGAGGGCCAGAGGAGGGTGGGGCTCCAATTGCATGACTCTGAGACACGAGAGGGCTAGAGGAGGCTGTGACTCCAACTATAGGACTGTGAGACATGAGAGGGCCAGAGGAGGGTGGGGCTCCGACTACTGGACTCTGAGACAGCCAAAGGAGGGTGTGGTTCCAACTACTGAACCACCTCCTATAAGTGGTAATCTTTTTTCTTGTTGAAGCCAGGCATTGTATCTGGTGTCACACAAATTATAGTCCTACTCGTATCGTTTCTCAATAAGCAGTTCTTCTGCTTCAGTGAACTCAAAACACTCAACTGTTCCAGAATTAACTACATTATCTTCTCCACATTGATCTCCTGGTACGTCCATATCAAGAGGTGTTTCAGGCTGAGGTTCTGTGACAGCAGATTGTTCGACTGTAAACATAAGACATAAGACCACAATAAAAGTTATAGTACAAAATAACAATTAGAATTACGAAGTGAATACATGTTAAGTTGCACTAAATTACTAATACAGTGATTATGGTTTCATTTGATACATGCTTCAAAACTAAGTCATTCTCAGCTGAAAAATAATAGTAATAATAATAATAGTAATGATATATATATATATATAATTGTATTTTTCTCTGTTCACTTGTAATTTTATTTAAAAATTAACAAGACGTTTCAACATCTTGCCGAAGTCCTCCTAAGAAGTCACTCAGGTCAAACTCTCGGTAATTTTATGCACAAAATACAAATGGAAAGATAATTGGGAGCACATGCTTTCTGTTTAGTGCAGCCTTCAGGCTTTTTTCCTGTGTGTACGTGTGTGTATGTTTGTGTTGATCATTATTGCCACGAATACAATATTAAGTGGGAAAATCATTCATGGAAAACTTTTTTCCACCCCTTTAGAAGTGTTACTTGCTTTTTTATTTGACATAGCGACTAAAATAGAATTAGAACATGTGTGAATGGTTTTATATTTTACCAGTCATTTATAACATCAATACTTAGCAGCAATATGATTAATCCGCATATTTATCTTTCACTTCTACATTAGCCAATTTTGCCACTAACAAGATTTTAAATTAAGTCCTCAAATCCGCTCACCATATGAGTCTGTAAAAATTTATCAAAAATAAATCTTAGTAAATAATGAGAGCTCACCTGTAGTTCAAATGGTCTGTCTGTTAAATGGATAAATTCCAGTCTTCTTAAAAGCATTAATAAGGTTTGCTGGTTGGGGTGCCTTCAACCAAGCTGGCTTAAAAGACACTACAGAAATTCAACTTTGAAATCGCTTTTCCTGAATTCTTTAGATAAAACTGGTGGACTGAATTTTGCCAATATAACTTAAGGGAAAGAAAAAAGCTGGTATTGAGGGGTTGGCACTCATGTGTCATATGAGGAGGCAGACAAAAAATCACAAAATCATGTTCCCTTGCAAACTGAATGGAATAAAACTCAAAGTGAGAACTGTGCCCATCAAGCAAAAGAAGAATAGGACGTTGTGATGTAGAATTCGGTAAGAAGTGATCAGTCAGCCAAAAGTTGAAGAGAGTTCCTGGTCGACCCACCTGTTATCACTGACAGAAAAATTGTGATCCTGTCACTTCATCCTTAGTCCATATATAATACGGACTAATCTGCTTTCTTGCATATATAATAAACGGGGGTATAACTTGACCAGTTGCACTTCCACATGCCAAAACAGTTACTTGAGACTTTTGCCCTGATGTTCGATAACAAATTTTTGTCTGACCTTTTCTAGCAACAACTTTTGGAGGACAAAGGGGCATTCCGGTTTCATCTATATTAAATATAGTCTCTGGATGATCTGCAAAGCCAATTTGCAAAGTAATTGTCAATGTTAGTTGAATTGACTGCATCAAGCCTGACACAAGCGCAAGTCGAAGAGTTCAAAGACTTCAGCAAATAATCTGCCAACAGCGTTTCCTCCTCAGTAGATAAGTAACGAGCCGGCCAAGGACTAACTCCATGCATTACTCGTTCACTTATTCGATCTTTTAAAGTTAACCTCGGAACTTCATGTGCATCTGCAGCTTGATTACTTGGTATTCCCTTCTTGACATCACTAATAGCAGCAAGAATTTGATCATCTGTCCATTTCTTTCGCTTTATCCGTGTTGGTGTTGATTCAGGAGTACGGCCATGCTGCTTTAGCCTAAAACCATTTTTCTTCTTGTTCGTCATCCTGGAGTAAAGAAATATAAAGTTATAAATAAATTATGAAAATCTAAAGGTTATCAAACCTACATGCTTGATTTAAATATAACGGTGATAATGGTCACAATTAGATGAATGCCACAAATTTGAAAATCGATTGTAGATATTCGGGTTAGTTGCAGCTGAAAGCAGGTTCGTTGACCAGTTGTTGTTATCTCCCTTTAATAGCACTGAGAGTTCACACCTTTGGCGGTTCATTAAGCAGGCAGGCTGACAACCCCATACCACATGTAGTTGTCATCACTGTACTTGTTCAGACTTGAAGTTATTACTTGTATATCTGTTGCTGCAGACCTCTCCATATAGCAGCCAAGTCAGGACTGGTCAAGGTAGTTGTGGAACTGCTGAATAGAGGGGCAGATCTCAACACCAGAGACAACGAAGGTAAAGTGGTTGTAGGGAGGGAGATGGGCATTTGGTAAATGGGAGACAGTTGTAATGGGACTAGACTGGAGCATGTAGAATGGGACAGCACGGCTTGTTGGGGTGGACTGTAGGGATGGGGCAAGGCAAATAGTTGAAATGGAACAGAGAAACCAGTTGGAATGGAAGTCGGCGAGAATTGGAACCAGGACGGACAGGGACATTTGGAAAATTAGAGTGGGACGGGGTAGATTGGTGGAATAGACTGTTTGTATGGAACAGGGTGGATTGTTGGATTAAGAGAGGTGGGTTGACAGTGGCCAATGCAGTACATAGTTCCTACAGTAGCTACTCAACATCACATGTGATATAGTACTATTATAATTACCTTTCCCGTCAATGTGTGTAGGTTATCTCCCCATCATGTGTTGTACCAGTACTCCTGCCATAGCAGAATGTCTAGAAGCTATCCTGCAAGCCATGATGGGCCCGGAGACAGACCACGTGTAGACAAGAAGACAAACAATTGTAGAAATATTATAACTTTACTCCCTTTAGCACAGGAATTAGTTCTAGTGGTTGTATACTTTATATATACTTGTTTGATATGAAACTTTATGTCTTAGTAGATGTGAAAAATGCTGCATGTTTACTCAGGGCAATGCATTCAGGTGATTATTTTATGTGTGAATGTTGCATGCTTTGGCGGAACTATTAGCTATCACCTTTTATTTCTTGAAATGTAGGGAGAAAATAATGATCTTTTGTAAATGAAGTTGTGCACACTCCGTGAAAAAATGTTTAAATGTCTTGCATCTTTTTATAAACAGAGGCTAGGGACCCATATAATGCATATCTTGTTTGGGAGAGAAATGGCTAATGGACAACTGAATGACATGATGCTGCATTCTCCAGAAAAGTGACACAAATTGCCCTTGCAGTAGAACTTCTAATAGTGAACTCTCTAGTGAGTAAAGTACCTCTATTGCTTTCCATTTGCCCCTCCAATAGAAAATGTATTGTATATCACCTCTTATAGCAAACAACGACCTGATTTGTGAACTGAAATCCTTGTCCCAAATTGCTTTCAGTTGAGGGACTTCCTGTATTCTATATCTTGGAGATACTGAATATGAACGTGTGGGCTTGGAGTTTGTGTAGCTGATAAGAATTAAAATGAATGTTTGGTATTAGCCATTCCTCCTTGTAATGTCAAAAGACAGTAGATTAAAAGTGAATTTGCTTGGCGGTTTTGACACCAGCCATGATTTCGATTTCAACTGAACAGTTGCAATTAGCTAAAATTTAGGCTGATTTGACGGCAGTGATCTAGTTAACTACACCCATGGTATTGAAATTTGTTGCTATTTTTCATGCGAAGTACATATAAAATTGTGACGAGTGTTCATACATTTTTATAAATAAAAAAATAAAAATAAAAAGAAGAAAACTTTCAAATCAAAAGCATTGAACTCTACTATTGTGCATATCTGCAACCAGCACAAAGTTATCTGAATCCACAAATATCCCACGTGGCCCTCGAAACTCTCCCTCTTGGCTCCCATACTGGCCAAAAGAAGCCACAAAGAGTTCAGCCACGGTGAACAAAAAGACAAAATTGTCACAAACCACATACACATGACCACCCGACACATATACTACATGAGTATTACGTGGTTTCAGTACTCCATTGCTGCACTCAAAGGATTTCAGTAGCACGCCTTCGAAACTAAATATTCGAATATATGGCGAATTGGCGGGAATGTTTTGGGCGATGTATAAATTCCTGTCGCTGTCAGCAGAAACGTCTATGAATTCTCCATCAGTGGAATCTACGATACTTCTCTTGTACTGGAGTTCGTTCTTGTCATATACCATTGCCGTGCTCACATTGCTGCGCTCGCAAACGAAGAGCTCGTCATCGATGACTGCTAGCCCCCAGTAACCCGGACCTTTCACTTGCTTTGGTTCGCTGATCTTGATAGAGCTTCGATGTTGGTCATATCGTAGAATCTTACAAGATCTCTTGTCTACACAATAAATATTATCATCTCTGTCCAATGAGATTGAGCGTGGTGCTTTGAACCCAATAGAAGACTTTTCTAAAAGTACTTCTTTTTCACCATCTTTGGATAGCTTCACAATTCTTTTGTCAAATTCGGAAACGATCAATTCCACACATGTCCGAGGTTGCCTATACAAGTCAGGATCCCAGAAGGGACAGGGCTCTAGTTGAGCAGTCCAGGATCCTCCTGAGAGTCCCTTACAGTTGAGTAAGGGACAGTTGAGTGTTCTGAGTGTTCAGAGGATCCTGACTGTCTGGGATACTCCTGATGTGTTTAGAGGATCCTGACAGTCTGGGATCCTCCTGAGAGTCCCTTACATGAGTGGGCATATGAACGATGGTTCAGAGGATCCGGACAGTCTGTGATCCTCCTGAGTGTCTGGAGGATCCTGACAGTACTCCTGACGTGTCTGGAGGATCCTGACAGGATCCGGACAGTCTGTGATCCTCCTGAGTGTCTGGAGGATCCTGACAGTACTCCTGACGTGTCTGGAGGATCCTGACAGTCCGGGATCCTCCTAAGAGTCCCTTACATGAGTGGGCATATGAACAAGCGTTCAGAGGATCCTGACTGTCCGGGATCCTCCTGAGAGTCCCTTACATGAGTGGGCATATGAACGATGGTTCAGAGGATCCGGACAGTCTGTGATCCTCCTGAGTGTCTGGAGGATCCTGACAGTACTCCTGACGTGTCTGGAGGATCCTGACAGTCCGGGATCCTCCTGAGGTGTCTGCAGTATCCTGACAGTATTCCTGAGGTGTCTGGAGGATCCTGACCATCCGGGATCCTCCTAAGAGTCCCTTACATGAGTGGGCATATGAACAAGCGTTCAGAGGATCCTGACTGTCCGGGATCCTCCTGAGAGTCCCTTACCTCAGTGGGTATAAGAACAAGTATCCGGAGGATCCGACTTATATAGGCAACCTCGGACATCCCTCATTAATTCTCCGGCAGAATTGCTGGCAACACTAATGGGAATGTCCAGTTTCTTCCACATTCGTGTAGGTTTACCGAGATGATTAGGAGAGATGGAGACCACGACAGGAAATGGGCTACCAAGAATTTGTTGGCCGTCCACGGATAGCAGCAATTCATGTTGCCCGCGGTTGATGGGCGTGTACTTAATGGCATATATGCCAGGTGTTGGTTGGCCTACCACCTCACATTCTACCAATGATCCACACCGGAGAGTCCTGAATTGACCCTTTACCACGGCAGTGTCAATATTTTGCACTAAGTTTAGTTCATTGACATTAAGAATGACTTCAGCTGTGACGTTGACTTGTGCAGCACTCAGTCCTCCACCTTCAACTAAGCACTGAACCGGAAAAATAGCCAAGTTACAAATTTGGGATTTGATTTCATTTATGTCCCGTAAGACTGCATCGCTTCTCTCTACTATTTTCTCATTATTACCCAATTGCTTGATATTTAGAGACTGAACATTCGCTTCCTTTTGCTGCTCCTTCTCGATGTGATCTTTCAGCTCCAGGTGCATGGTCATGATTTCATTATCTGAGCTGTACTTCACACAGGTTGCAATATAGTCCAAGACCTTTTGAGTGTCTGCAGCGACTGAAATCACGTCAGTTTCTACAAGTTGTAGTTTATCCACTCTCTCTTGAACGAATTTCTCTGTTTCTTCTAGCAAACCCTTCTCACATTGTTTTATGCTTGAAATAAGTTCGCTAAAAGAATCACGGATCTTTCCCTTGATGGCATCTCTCTGTTCCTGTACTCTTTGCCTGGTCACTTGAATTGTCCCTGTAGCCATAGTCAACTCATCTTTCTTTCTTCTCAGTGGTTCCAAGTCCTTCATGAGTTCTTCCTTGGTGGCTGGTGCTGCCACTGATGCGAAGTCAAACTTGTGATCTTTATGATCCACCATTGTGCAGTCACGACAAATAATTTTGTGGCAGTCAAAGCAGTAGACCTTCAAAGATTTTCGGTGAACTTGACATTTTTCAGCACTTGTTTTGACAACGATGTCAGCATTGCCTTTACCTTCTCTGAGGTCCACCAACGTAACTACTACGTGGTCATTGAATATCTTGTTCATCTTCTGGTGAGCCTCCATGCAGGAGCTACAGATAAACATGGCGCACTGGCGGCAAAATCCTTCAGCTAACTCGCTCTCGGACGAACAAGCCTCACACTTTGCCTTTACTTTTCCCTGAGTGATTTCCAAAGAGTTAAGTTTAGACTTCAACCGATTGATAAAGAAAGCTGTTCGAAGTTCGTCTATGCCACCATCCGGTAGAGTTGTAAGTGATCGGCATTCGGGGCAGGCAAAAGGTTTCAGCTTTGCGGACAAGCTCAAGTGTACAGTGCTTGCAGAAGTAGTGAAGGCAGGGAAGCACCTTAGGTTCAGTATAATTTTCTTGGCAGATAGAGCAAGTAATTTCCTTTTCCAGCTCCTCCATCGCTCCGCACTTTGAGGCGGCAGGGATCGCCGCCTCCGAGCAGCGGTAGGGTCTCATTTACTGACCGGACCGGTGTAGCAGCGAAATCGTTCCGCCGCGGATTCATTCCGCCGGAACGATTACGCTAGCGTGGACGTTCCGGTCGGAACGTATTCGCGTCCGCGGAATCGTTCCTACCCCGCGAATTCGTTCCGACCCGTGCCTTCAACTAGTACACGTGTATGACTACTGTTTGAACAACTTGGCCAAAGAGCTATGGCTACTGGGAACCCAGTAAGCTATGATGAAGTTTTTCTGTACCTGAGCAAGACTTGTAAGTACTCACCAGGCTGTGGTGAAAGCAGAAAAAGAGCGATCAGAAAATTTTCTCAAAATATCACCAAGAGGGATGGAGTTCTATTCTATACGAACAGAAAATGGATTGTAGACTCCAATATGCAGCAGCAAATAATGAAGTCACTTCATAGTGATTCGGGTGGAGGTTGCCATTTTGGAAGAGACAAGACTAGAGAGAAAATTGTGAAAAGATATTATTGGCACTGCATATATCAAGATATAGATTGCTTTCTAAATACTTGTGAACAGTGCCAAAAGGTATGTCACATGAATTTTTATTGTTGATTTTATGTTGTTGTTTTTTGTTTTTTTCTTGTTTGTCTGTTGTTGCTGCTGTTGTTGTTGTTGTTGTTGTTTGTGTGTGTGTGTTTGTTTTTCTTATTTGATAGACAAATCCCAACTTTAAGAAGACCTTTTCAACCCTGAAGCCTATTCCTATTTCGAATATTTGGGATAGAATAGGAATAGATTTAATTGGCCCAGTTTCCTGTTCAAAAAATGGAAACAGGTTATTATTTTCTATTTTTAATGGATTATTATTATATATACAAAAACCTTTTTTTTTCCCCAGATATATTCTTACATGCATGGATTATTACTCCAAGTGGGCTGAAGCCACATCACTACCCACTAAGGAAAGTTCTGGTGTTGCAAAATTCTTGTATTCTTTGATTTGTAGACATGGTGTACCAAAGAAAGTACAAACGGACCAGGGAAGAGAATTCGTTAATTTCCTAAATGGTCACCTATTCAAACTTACAGGAATTAAGCATGTCATATCATTGGCATACCACCCACAAACAAATGGTTTAATCGAAAGATTTAATCAAACGTTACAGAGGTCACTATTGAAAATGGTTGAGCAAAACGTAGTGGGATAATTATCTTGATTCAGTTCTATTTGCCTATAGAACAAGCAAGCAGGCCTCTACAAAATTTTCTCCCTTTGTTTTGCTCTACGGTCGAGAACCAAGGCTTCCTGTGGATCTACTTACTGAAGAAAATAACGTTTGTGATAAGAAATTTACTACATTATCTAGTAATAACCTAATTTTCTTTATACAGGAAAAAGGAAACAAGAGTGGACATGATAATTCAGACAATATCACCGTAGATGATGAGGTATAATAAATTTACTGTGTCGGATAAAAGGCAAATGCTAGGCTATTAAGCTATTATCATTAAAGAATATTGTAAGTCAAGATATTTAAAGGTGATACATATATGTGGCCAGTGTGAAAAAGAATAGGTGGCAAATAAAGGTGTTGATTAGTTTTGATTGTTCATGTTGAGCCTGCTCCTTATGACCTTGAGAGAGAGGGAAAAAAATGAATGAGTGTCGAGAGCTAAAATTAAAACTAGGGAAGATGATGTAAATTTTAAGATTTTGGGCTCGTAAAAAAAAGTACAGAGGCTATTACTTTAAATGGTCATCATCACTAGTATGTTTTAATGATTGCAGGAAGCCTCTTTGGATGATGAAGTTAAAAAAATGATGCAATTGCGTAATCAGCTAGATGTTCAGGTAAAGAGCAATGTACAAGCAGCACAGAAGAAGCAAAAGCAGCATTATGATAGACGTCATCAAGGAGATTCATTTAAGGTTGGCCAAAAGGTTTTAGTAAAAAATATGAAGAAGCTGTCTAAGAAGGGTGACAAGATGGCATCAAATTGGTTTGGTCCTTATGAAGTGGCGGAGTGTATTGGCACCAACACATACTTCTTGAAGAAAAAACATAGTCAGGATTGCTTAAAAATGGCATATAGCAGTACACGATTAAAAATCTTCAACGAACGAGGTAATGTGTCTATTATTTGATTTGATATTTAATATTAACTGATCCTATTCCATATCTATGAGTTAGAGACAGATTTAGTTTCAGTTTCATCAGAAGCTAGTCCTGCTCCAACAGAAGCTAGTCCCACTCCGCAAAATCATTGTCAGTCAGATGTGAGAAGCTTTCCACTTCTTTACTCTTGTTCTAATGAGGTCAGCTATCAGCTAATATAGAAGTAGCTACAGTATTCTCTACTGTATACTATATAAAATTGTATTCAGAAATTGATGGCTACATTGGCTGAACAGTTGACTGATGATAGTCTTCTTCGTTTGTGGAAAACTGGTGCCGATTTTAGGATACATTCATCTGAAAGTGATGATTTTACTGAGGTAATTTGTCTAACAATATGACACATAATAAGTTCACTTTGCCTAATTCTTAAGGTTGAAGATAGCACAACTGGAAACGAATATGGTTTGAGCAAAGATTTAGATGTTATGCTTTGGATAGTACATAGAAATCATCATGGTAAGCCTCCATTAAAGGTTCTGACTGATTTTGTCATAATTGATGAAGAACTCCACAAGGAATTTGACTCCTTCAAAACATCAGTTGTACCAAAAGGCACTAGTTTCTTCGAAGTTAATGAGTTGCTGAGTTTGTATTGCTCCAAATCATCAACAAAGTTTTCAATTATATCAATGTTTGGATATATTTATGTCAAGTTATCAGGAGCAGAAGTTGATTCACTAATTGATTGGATGCACAATATGAATTTACAGTATAGGACGAAAGGTGAACAATTTCTTGCTGATCAAATAAAACTTGTATTACAAACCAAAAAAGGTTAGTCAGCCATTTTACACATTGGGTTAAGATATGTATTATGAGCTACAGTTATCCTAGGTACTAAGCGAACATTAGCCCATGAGTCTGTAAGTGCAAAGAAAAAACACAGAAGTGAGAATGAATGTAATATCAAGTGAGTAATACATTATATTTGGCTACAACAAAATGTAAACATTAGTGTTTTTAGGGATTCAAGGATGAATGTGGCATCTCATAAACTGTTCAAGGAAATTAATCAAAGAGGGCATGGTTCAAAGTAAGTTATGTAAATAGCTTAATCTATGCTTTAAAATGTTAGTGAATCATAACTGTTTTATAGGGTGAGAATGGAAACAGTAGATCTCACTGTTGGTGACTATCCCACAAATAACACAAAAAATGTGTATGACTGGATATCAGACTTGTGCTTAACTACATATGATAAAAATATCCTACTTGATTCAAATGAGTGGGTTTGTGATACAATTGTTGATGCAGCCCAGACACTTTTAAAGAAGCAATTCCCCCAAATACAAAGCCTTCAAAGTGTTACTTTGGGATTATTTATGAAGTTTAGGATTCCTACTGGAGAATTTTTGCAAGTTATCCATTGCAATAACCATTGGTTCACTATATCTACCATTGGAATCGATAAAGCTCCAATTGTAAAAGTTTATGATAGTGTTTACAGTTCCATTGAATCCATGGGAGTAGCTCAAATTGCTTGTCTTCTCCATACCTCAGAGGATTCGTTTGAAGTCAGAATCATCAATGTGCAAAAACAGGTATTTCATAGGCATTGCAATTCATGTAACTGTAATGTACTGGATTCTGTCATTCCTTAGCTATTTATTGAGTATTCATTAATATTTGTGATTTATTTCATATGAACAGCAGCTCTACATAACACATTTAACCTGCATGTCATTGATTTTGGGTTAAGTATGTTATTCTTAGATTGTATGCTTATAATAAATATGCTATTGCTATTAAAATAATTTATAACACATGACATGACAATAACGTAATGCATACTATTTTTCAGGTGGGAAGTGAAGATTGTGGACTCTTTGCCATTGCATATGCCACTGCAGAAGCACATGGAAGAGACCCAGCAGATTGTAATTTTAAACAAGCTGGAATGAGGCAACATTTGTATGAATGTTTTTGTAATGGAAAGTTAACACCATTTCCAGAGAGGAATATTAGATCACAACATAGTGGTTTGCTATCAAAATACAATATTACAGTGCACTGCTACTGTAGGATGCCAGAAATTGAGGAAATTCCTATGATTGAGTGCAGTGTTTGTCTGAAGTGGTTTCATGTGGCATGTTGCAGTAACTCCTTACACGATGAACACTTAAATGACCCTGAAAAGACTTGGCTTTGTCAGTTGTGTAGCACCAAGTGACACTTCATTGCTTCAATTTGATTACCTGTGTATTTTAAATTGTAATTTCATTTCTGCATTTCATGTTTCACTTTTTATATACATGTACTTTTCAATGGGTATGGGTGGTCAATAACTTGTAGTTATGGTTAGGCTAGTGAAGTGTTGTTTTGAAATGGCAATTTAACTTTTAGAATCCATTTTCCTTTTGGACATTTTATTCTATAATATGAAGCTAACAAGAATAGCATTAGAAGCCCAGTTAGTTTTATGTTGTGACGTTCTTTTCAACCAAATGGGGACACATATTCATCAACTACAACCAGAATTATTATTTTAAATTTGGCTGGGAAAATAATTTTGAACTACTTTCATAGGTCATTGCTCTTACCTTACCACTTTTATTCAGTGCTGGATAACAGTTCCCCCCCCCCCCTCCCACACTATCACTGTGTGTATCAACTAGCTACTTTATTTTTTTTACTTGAGAAATTAGAGTCAGTTATATTGTATCCAGAGTTTCTTTATAAAGTGCTTAGACAATGCTGCATTTCTGACAGAAAAGAAATGGCGAGCTAGGGTCTGACTACATGGGTTTGATGAAAGTTGTAGAGCTCATATAGCTATTAATTACTGTTTTAATTTTCATTACACCTATAGCAAAGGTCTAAGTAACTAAATAAAAGACATGAGCTACCATAGGTTGCTGTTTTTTTTTGCTTCAATCCGCAGTGTTTACTTAGCCGGAACGTATTCGCTGAAATCGCGAAATTCCGGAACGTTTACGCTAGCGTAATTGTTCCGCCGGAACGCCGGAACGAATTCGCTGTTACACCGGACCCGATTACTGACCGACTTACCTTGCGTAGTTCTTGCGTAGTTAGAGCGTTACGCTGATGTTTGCGATACCGTTTTATAGGTATTATGTGATTTACATGGCAGCAATGATTAATCACACTCCATAATGATGCTGTCACAAGAAGCAGGTAAGGAAAAGACCTTTCTACAAGGACTACACTTGGGGGCTATCCTAAATTTTTCTATGTGGTAAATTATTATGCTGGTTGTTGAGGAGAGTTAGTGTGGTATATTTCACTTCTTCCCTATCATTTATGTCCTTTGCCATGCTCAATCATCACATAGTTCTCATGATAGTGTGTGCAATAAATAATTAATCTTGAGTGTAACTGGAATTGCCTTTGACAGATGCTTTTATTAGTTTAGAGTCCATACTGAGAGTAGTTGGTAGTCTTTGTCAAGTTTGTCATCACAATGCAATGAACATCAAGCAACCTAATGCTTCTGAGTAAAAAAATAAAAGGATGCACTGTTCTAGGGTAATACAACTCCAAGAAAATAATTAGCAATAGCTATGTTTTAATATAATCTTTGAGAGTGAATAAATTGGTTAACTCAGAATCACTATTTGATAGTTGACATTCCATAGTCTGGCCTATCTTTCAGTGTCTAAGATCTGTATGGTGGCCATATAGTAACTCTAGGTTTAACCCAATCAATGCATTTGCACAGATCCTCTAATATTGTAAACTATTGGAGTTATCTTATTGCAGTAACTAAACAAAATTCACTTATTGAAAAGTTACAAACAATAACCACCCCACAGTAGTGTCATTTTAGTTAACTAAAACTTAAACCAAAGACCTGTAGAAGACAGCCAATCCCATTGAAATAAAAACTACTGGTAGAATGGATGAATAAACTAAAACTAAGCAACTTTAATTTTAACTTAATCTCCTTGAGTCATGCAATTATTAATTAGAGATATAAATTGCCATTTAATCAAACATCTATATCTGCATAGTAATTTGTTTATGCTTACACAATGAAGCTTTCAAGTGCTCCTTTATATTTCTGTAAAGGTCATTTGTATCATATCATCTGTGATCATTCTGAACATTTGTGCACTGCAGTGAAGTAAGAAGATGAAAATGTTGGGGTGGGGGGGGGGGCAATGTTAAGATCGTATTGTTAGGTGATTTGTTTCCCCCCACCCACCTGAAACTTAGTCTGGCACAGCCAGACGCGGAGAAAGGGTCTGGGGACAATCATGTACCTTGGCTGTTCAGGAATATGGTAGTGGTTGTCTAATTTACCGTTATGGCGCCCACGGTTTGCTGGATGAGCTGACATGAGTACAACCACAACTGCTGAAGTGTAAACAATTTATACTACTGATTATGAGGAGCTGTTGTTTGTTTGTTGTTGTTTTTTGTTCATGTAGTGTCTAGCATTACAGTAAAATCATTAATATTATTGTAGAATTTAAGGCCAAATATTTCAAAGTATTGTAGCAATAAAAAAGTCAATCATTAATAATAGAGTTTACGGCTTGAGAGGAAGAAGCAGTACTATTGTAAGGTACAGTCTTTGGAAGAGAACTATCCACTGCATTGATTACTACATCATAATGATTTCTGTTCACATGACATATTTCTACATGATCCAAATCATTAGAGTGGTATGAAAATCAGTTGAAAAAATTAAATATACTTCGCCCAATAATATTTGCGATTACTTCTCTCCATAGCAACAGACACAGGAATGAAAAAATAGAGAGCCGGTGCAAATACTTCTGCATGTGTCCCCCAAACATAATTATTTCTTGTCAATGTGACCTTCATAGATAATGGATGACATATGCTCGAAAAAGGCTACAGTTGAGGCCTATAAACTCCACCAGCAGTTTACGTATATCAAGATGAAATATAAGAGAAGCTTCGAAACAAACAATTTCCATCCCCAAGTATAGAACGCCTTGTACATGAATGCTGTTGTAAAAAATAATCTAAATTAATGCATCCATTACCTCCAAGAAAATAACTACTTTGGGCAGATTCCTAAGTCATATCACAATTATACATTATAATATTATTTGAAGATTGTTCTGATAGAATGTTACCAGTATAGTTTTAGTTTCAGTAGCAGTAGGTGGAATGTAATGAGATGATTTCAGTATTTTGGCTGTAGCAGTCTTCAAAAGTGTTTTCTGTACACAATATGGTGTCAGAATAGCTAATATGGCTTATCATTGAGAAGCCATATTATCTATTCTGCACATCATCAGACATGCCAACTTACTTGTTCAGGTGGTATCTGCTATGTACAATACTTGAGTCAGAGTACATTAATAAGAGAACTACTCTACGAGCACTTTAAATATATTTTCAAAATATTTTTATTAATCATTTCTAATACGATTTCAATAGATTTTACTCGCTACACGCGTGCTACATGGAGCATTCAATAATCAAATGATCTGCTTGCCACATTGTGTGAAGACATGGTTAATTAACATGTTAGAATTCCTTTAGAACTATTCATTATTAAAGGCAATTAGAGAATGCACGTAATATCATTGTCAATTCTCAGTTGCTTCATTTGCTCTTGTCTATTTTGAATTAAAAAAGATCAGGTTTTACATTTAGAATATACTGCATTTCAAACTTGTCTCACAATTATATTCATTCAGTGCAGCAATTATGTACATAAAGGGTGCGTGGTTAACCACATGGCTCAGCTACCTCACTGTACATAGTTGGATTGTGCAGAAAACAACAACAAAAGATCAAGCATCACAGGCATAACTAGCTTGAGGACTGTATAGCCACAAGAACCAGTGCACTCAATAACTTGTAAACACTCACGGAAATATTGGGGCTGTTACAAAGAGTAATTTAGTGGAAATAAAATTTGTAGATGTTTTACTATATTTTTTAACTATCTAGTATACTGTTGACGTGTTAGAGATTTAATTATAGGTAATCTAAGCAATTTAGATCTTAAACGACTGTTTTTATTGTTGATGTTGCCATCTTCATTTTCTGCTATTACTATTCCTTTAGAAGTTACCACTTACGTACAGAGAACTAATATCTCGTTGTGGGAACGCCCCCAGATAACCTCACAAGATCTTAAGGAATGCACTCCCTGGAGAACTGAACATTAGTTTTGTGTTTGTGCATTTACTCAGTTTTAGCAGTAGACCTGCGTCCTCATTTGTGTTTGCATGTCTTTTTAGTTGTCAGCTGTCTAACTGTAGTCGGGAGGAGCCAATCACAAACTATATAAAGGCAAATCCCAAGAATCATTCTTGTCTCACAACTCTAGCTGTCGTCATTGCGTGTCTTTAAGTGTCTCTTAGTTAATTATTATTATTAAACAAATTGACTGGACTAACACTGGGGCGCAAGAAGCGGCTGCTCACAGAGGATTGAGAACTGGTGGCAGCATACTACGAGTTGGGTTGAGTGTTTCAGCAGTAATCTTACACTGGTGTGCCAAGAGCCCCCACAGCCTGGTGACAGCGGTGGTTCGACTCGAATCCAGCTCCATCGAAGTAGAGAAGAATATAGAAGTTTCAGCTAACATTGTGAGGCCAGCCATTCTAGTGGAACAGAAGTGGTGACTGAAGAAGCTCCCAAGCTGTGTGCAGTGGAGTGGACTATCAGCTGTGTGAGAGATCAGTCATTCTAGTGGAACAGAAGTGGTGACTGAAGATACTCCCAAGCTGTGTGCGGTGGAGTGGACTATCAGCTGTGTGCAAAAGAAAGCAGAAGACTTGAATCTCAAAGGAAGTGAACTAGACATTATCTTGTGTTGTTGGGTGTATTCACTGAAGTTTATTAATTTATATATTTTTGTTATTTATTTATATTTTTTTCTTTCTGTCTTATTCACCTTGTTTATATATTTTTGTACAGTTTCCAAAGTCTGCGGATCCCAGCTGGTACTAGTGGATGCCGCCCAGGAAAAGAGCCCCAACCAAGAGGAAGGTAGCTATTAAAAGCTTCACTGAAACGGAAGAGAAGGATTCAAGCATTTATGACTCCAGTCAAATGTCAAGTGTGAATGTTTTTTGTGATAATAATTCGGCAACATTGGAGTCCACTCAACTCGTCATTTCAGAAGCATTGGAATTGGAAGATTGTTTATCAGCAAGTGGTTCAGTCGGAGTTGTCTCCTTAAAAAAAGAGGCAAAGGCTGAAGATATTGAGTCAAGTGGAGAAGACCAGGAAGAAAAGTCAAAGATGGATGCAACGGCTGAATTATTGGGGTTAATGAAAACAATGCTTGCACATCAACAGAAGCAGTTGGAAGAAGACAAGAAGGAGCGGAAAGAATCAGAATTGAGAATGTTGCAGCAATTAGAAGAAGAAAAGAAGGAAAAGAGAGAAGTTGAATGGAGAATGGAGAAAGAAAGAGATGAAATGAGAGACAGAATGGAGGCATTGGAGCTGAAGAGAGTGGCAAGAGAAGCTGATGCAGAGAGAAGGAGAAAGAAGGAGAGAGCTTTGAATAAAATTTCTAGCTTTAAAGACGGTGGAGACATTGTGCACTATATTCAGCTATTTGAGCTGGAGATGGAGAAGGCAGAGGCAGAACAGAACGAATATCTGAAGACATTCGTTAGCAAGTTGCCTCCACAGACATTGGATTTATGTATTGATCTAGTCCACAGTGCAGAGTCCACATATGGGGATGTCAAAGATAGACTGCTTGATAAAGGAGGTATCAGCAGACGAGAGCTAGAATTGAAACTTTTTTCAACATGGAGAACAGATCATCACTTATCAGATAGAGTGAAGATGGTCACTATTCTGATGGACTTACTGCGAAAGCTACTGATGAAAGCAGAGACCAAGGCAGAGATTATTAACATGTTTGCAGTTGCCATATATAGGACAGCGCTGACAAATGTGGAGTTTCCTTTGTATGACATGAGAGCTCCAAGTACTGAAACTGAGCTCATGGAAACTGCCATGACATTGAAGGCTATGCAGGCATCACGAAAAGATGAAGACAAGTTCAGACACAGTAAATATAAACCTGGATTTCATTGCGGCAAGTGTGGTCGTGAGGGACATAGAGCGTGGGATTGTAGACAGCAGAAAAGCTATGACCGGAAAGAAATAGTTTGCTATGCCTGCAAGGAGAAAGGTCATATAGCTCCAGAATGTCCCAACAAGTACAAACCTAAAGAATATGAAAAAAAAGAGGAGAGAAAAGGAGGAGAGGAGAAGACAAGAAGAGTTACAAAGAAAGCTAATTGGTTATCCATTGGCAAGAACAACAAGAAGTTTCCTTGCGAAGTTAATGGAAGGAGTAGCAAGTATGTGCCTGACTCTGGTGCTGAAATAACTTTAGTTCCGGAAAAGTTGGTGGATGAGAAGCAGTACTTGTCAGATGTCATCACAATCCAGGGTACTACAGGCATTATGATTGATGTCAAAACAGCCAAAGTGAAGTTTAACGTACGAGGAGAAGAGTTTGAGGAGATTGTAGCTGTTGCACCACCTTCTATACTCTGTGATACCATTTTATTCTCAATTGAACTGGATGAAGAAGAAGCTACTAAATTGATAAAGAAGACTAACAGCAATCAGAAGGTTCAGGTGGCTACAGTGGAAACGAGACGTCAAGTCAAGGAGAGAGAAGAGATAGATAGGCAAGCTATTTCCAGGGATGAAGAAGGAGCAGTAGCAGTCGCAGTGAAGGAAGACAAGGTTAAAAATGTGAAAGAAGAAAGGGAAGTGGAAGACCAGATTGTAGTAGTTGAAGAGGAAGTGAATGTACAGATTGAGGAAGTGAGTAAAGAATTAGGGGATGTGAAGAACTTAGCAGCTGAGATAGATGACTTGGGAATTGAAGTGACTGAAGAAGGTTCCACAGAAGAGGTTGAGAAATTGAAAGAAGAGGATTGTTTGCAGCAGCTGTGTGTTCCCAAGCCAGCAGACAAGGAAGACTTGGAGTTGCTAAGGAAGCAAACAGTGGAAGACCCAACCCTCAAGTACTGCAGATCTCTGGCAGACAAGAAAGAGAGGGGTTACTTATGGAAAGACGGCCTTCTGTTACATAAAATTTATAGTGACTATTATGATGTTGTAACAAGAATTGTTTTGCCCTCCTGTAGACGGAAGACGATCCTAGAGATTGCTCACAATAAGTCTGGACATTTCTCTGCACGAAGAACTAAGGAAGCTATTTCAAGGTTATTCACATGGCCTGGGATTGCAAAAGATTGTGAGGACTATTATTTGAAGTGTTTGAAGTGTCTGAGGAAGAACAAGAGAGGCAGTATGAAGGCTGAAATGATAGAAAGACCAGCTATTTCTGAGCCATTCGAATGCATTGCAGTGGATATTGTTGGGCCACTCCCGAAAGGAAAAGGGGGTTGCCAGTACATCCTTACCTGTGTGTGTATGTCTTCCAGGTGGCCTGAGGCTGTACCATTGAAAACTCAGTCGGCAAGAGAGACAGCAGAAGCCCTGATCCAGATTTTCAGTAGAACTGGTCTACCTTTGACTATGCTGACAGATCAAGGTAGGAACTTTGTGGGAAGAGTAGTTAAGGAGGTTTGTGAAGTGTTTGGCATAGAAAAGTTGCAAACCTCAGCATATAGGCCTCAATCAAATGGGGTAGTTGAGCGCCTCCACGGGACTTTAAAACCCATCCTGGCTAAAGTAATTGATTCCTTGGGGGACTGGGTGAGGTTTTTACCGATTGCATTGTTTGCTATCAGACAGATCCCCAATCGAGATGTCGGATTCAGTCCTCATGAAATGATTTTTGGGCGAGCTATGAGGGGTCCTCTAGACATTGTTTATGCTGGGTGGATTGACAGTGGTGTTCGTGAACAATTGAGTGAAGACTGGGTGTTATCCTTGTGTGATAGGTTGGAGGTCTTGCATGACATTGCCTATGAGAAGGGTTTAGTTGAGAGTGCCAAAAGGAAAAGTCAATATGACAAACATGCTAGTAAGAGAGAACTGAAAGTGGGAGACTCAGTGATGACTAGAATTCCTGGAAGAAATGGTCAATTTGAGGACTCATGGTCTGGACCACATGAGGTAGTAGAAAAGATGTCAAGGGTGAATTATAAGGTGAAAGAGAAAGGTAGTCACAAGAATAGGGTGGTCCATATCAATTCATGTAGACCATGTAGAGTAGAGTCCAGGGATATTTTGGCATGCTGTGTTGTAGCTGAAGAGATTGAAATTGAGAAGGAAATGGAGAGGGCGATTTTATCTGAAGAGAAGTGTGATGATTACAATGAAGGTGATGTAAAAGTTTTGCTTGACAAATTCATAGATGTTTTCAAGGATGAACCTGGGGATAGTGATGTAGTAGAGATGACCATTAAACCTGTAGAAGGGTCAGGTGTGGTTTGTAAAAGGCCATATAGTATTCCTATGCACTTAAGGAAGGGTGTTGAGGAACAAATTGAAAAGTTAAAGAAGGCAGGCATTATAGAAGAATCTGAGAGTGAGTGGGCTAGTCCTATTGTTCCAGTTAAAAAGCCTGATGGGAGTGTACGATTATGCGTAGATTACAGAGAATTAAATAGTATTACCCCCTTACAACGCTACTACATCCCCAACCTGCCCGAAATTTTAGACAAAGTGGGGAATAGCAGTGTACTCTCTAAAGTGGATCTAAGCTCTGGTTACCATCAAATTCGTATGGAGAAATTATCAAGTGAGATGACCACTTTTGTATGCCCTATGGGAAAGTTTAAGTACACCCGTATGCCGTTTGGATTAAAAAACGCCCCGGCGGTTTTTCAGCAAGCAGTGGAAAAGGTATTGAGGAAGCACGGGAAAATTTCTGTTAACTATATTGATGATATCCTGATTTTTTCTGATGACTGGGAATCTCACATTAAGGCTCTGGAATTAGTTTTAACTGCTTTGCAAGATGCCGGGTTTACTGCAAAGTTTAGTAAGTGTTCCTTTGGTCGGAAGTATGTGACATACTTGGGGCACATGATTGGTTCTGGGAAACTAGCAGTACCAGAGAATAGAGTGTCTGCAATGGCTGACTTTAAGAGACCTGCTACTAGGAAACAGCTGAAGGCATTCCTTGGCTCAGTAGGATATTACAGAGAATTTGTTCAGGGTTTCGCCAAAATATCATCTGTACTCACTCCTCATACTTCTCCGGCGGCTCCACGAGTGCTAGTCTGGGGTCAGCGGATGGAGGAAGCTTTCAAATCATTACGTGAGTCCCTATGTAAACATGTTATTTTATGTATTCCCACTTTACAGGATGAGTTTACATTGCACACAGACGCATCTGGTGATGGTCTTGGTGCTGTTCTCAATGTAAAAAGAAATGATGCTGAGTCTCCGGTAGCCTTTTGGAGCAGACAACTCCGGGGACCTGAGAAGAACTATTCTGCTTTTGAGCTGGAAGCAACTGCGATATTATGTGCCCTTGAACATTTTTGTTTTTTTCTTTATGGCACACACTGTGTTGTTTTCACAGATCATCGTGCATGCATGTCTCTGTCTTCCAGCCACTTGTTAAACAGGCGCCTAAGACGGATCGCTCTAAAGCTTCAAGAATGGAGCCTAACAATCATCTACAAACCGGGTGCTGAAAATCAGAATGCGGATAGGGATGGAGCCTAGAAGATTTCACTGACCAATTAGATGATGCTGTCGGCAAAGACGTTATGGAGCCTAAAGATGTCGTGAAGAAAAAACTTGCCATGACTGATGCTGGGTCCGTCCCCTGTGGTGTTCGCTTGACCTGTCAGGGTCAAAGCTTAGGGGGGGCACATGTGGGAACGCCCCCAGATAACCTCACAAGATCTTAAGGAATGCACTCCCTGGAGAACTGAACATAGTTTTGTGTTTGTGCATTTACTCAGTTTTAGCAGTAGACCTGCGTCCTCATTTGTGTTTGCATGTCTTTTTAGTTGTCAGCTGTCTAACTGTAGTCGGGAGGAGCCAATCACAAACTATATAAAGGCAAATCCCAAGAATCATTCTTGTCTCACAACTCTAGCTGTCGTCATTGCGTGTCTTTAAGTGTCTCTTAGTTAATTATTATTATTAAACAAATTGACTGGACTAACACTGGGGCGCAAGAAGCGGCTGCTCACAGAGGATTGAGAACTGGTGGCAGCATACTACGAGTTGGGTTGAGTGTTTCAGCAGTAATCTTACACTGGTG
>WLWD01001431.1_pt1 | contig 45624 bp, 32 predicted proteins | sample 6712731 | NCBI WGS metagenome assembly WLWD01 (sample SAMN12718690, study PRJNA576275) | sponge metagenome | isolation source: marine sponge | host: Mycale hentscheli | place: New Zealand: South Island, Marlborough, Capsize Point | collected 2014-11-01 | reverse complement strand
TCAGAGCGTGACAGATAGACAGACAGACAGGACGACCACTATAATCCTCACACCACGCGTTGAGGATTAATTACAGAAATAAGTACACTTATTCATAGGAAATATCTTTCAAAAAGAATCCAGAGAAATAAAAGGTACGAAAATCATGTTCATGAACTGATCAGTAACTACATCTGTACCTCCACACCCACCCACCCCATCCACCCACCTCACCCTAACCACCAATTCAGGGCTCACTGAGAATAATATTAACTACAAAATTATCACAATACCATTACTTGAAACTTTGACTAAAGAAGTATTGAAACTAGCACGGTGTGCCGCATACCAATCATAAAGTATGTTATGACGCAGAAGACACTCAGAGGAAGGAGACGAAGAATGAACAGATCTGTCAGAACCTTGGCCAAGAAGAACACGGACACGCGATAGTATCCCGCGGAAGTCTCGTGACTGTCAGCAAATCATACAAACACAGTGTCATACCACATGAACTAAAGGTCTGATTCCACACAACTGGCCAGGAGTTAGAATAATAATGTATTTCTATTTACATGTATATTAAATAAATTAATAATGTCAATTTTATAGTTTTTTAATCTAATGAGCGATCAAGACTCTACTAGGGTGTCCAGTAAAAATAATATTGGGCATATATGGATGGCATGGGCGGGGCCTTTATTATTATTTTTAACATAAAAAGGGCTTTCTAGAGGTGTCGTTTAGCATATGTACATAAAGTCATCTTTATTCCTCCAAGCTACAGAAACATGTGGTGCGTAATTTCAATGACTCAAATGACCCTTTACTAGATGCAATAAAAACAACAACAACAAAAAAGAAACAAACAAACCAAACTAACAACAAAAAGCCAGCTGGTTTTTGTAGTTGAGAGCTTGTTGCCATTTATTGCATTTGAAAGTTCACTAAATTTCAAGCATAGTCAGTTTTGAAAGGTGCAAATGTCTCAATACTGAACTGTGGCTGATTTTGAGCAATCTGATTGGTCGGTTACGTGAATTTATTCAAGTAGATTTATTCTCTGCTACATTCAGAAATAGAGTAAATCTGACAATTGTTGCTATGCTCTAGGCTTTATCATCATTAAGCAGTTAAATTCAGATATTGTGGAATTGTTGGCAACGCTTAAAAATTTTTGGCCTTGAGTAGCCACAGCTCAAGGCCTAAGATTCCTAAAAGCAGCAGATTCAGATAATCCTAATCTAACTATTATACATGTATTGTAATATACACACACACACATATATATATATAATATACACACACACATATATATAATACTTATAGCACGAGTCAGAGTACAATATGGGAAAATATTTTACGAGCACGCAAAATATTTTCACGAGCCAAAGGCGAGTGAAAATGTGGCGTGAGAGTAAAATATCATTCCCATATTGTACGACGAGTGTGATAAGTGATTTATTGCTGCCTTGATATTTTTTCTCAACCGGTTACAATTCAATTTTCATTGATTTTACTCGCTACGCGCATGCGTAGTGTACCGTACAATATAAACCGTACAATATGGGAGAATACAGAACGCTCGCGTGATGCGGAAATATTCAAGTAAAAATATCAAAGCTGCAATAAATATATATATATGTTGTATATAACACTCATCTTTGGCTCCTATTATACCACTGATAGTGTTTCACTTCGTTTTAAAAATACGAGTTATTGAATGCACTTACAGAAACACGACTCTCTCGTGGATGAAGAGTTCAACGGCTCCCATGTTGGAGAAAACTTGACTCATTACAACAAAAAACAAAACACCCAATCTATAACAAAACACATGCAGAGAAGTTGTAAATCAATTAACAATAAATAGAGCACACACAATCTAATAAATATGTACTATCACGAGGTTTCTTATAATAGAGGATTCTTTTGCTGGGGGTAGGAGACAATACGTGTACTTAGCCACACCCACTTTTTAAAAACCCTTATTACTTTTGATGCGCACTATATGATAGTACATACTTCACACTGATCAGTGTTAGGTCACATGCATGATTTTTATAATCTTACTACCCATAAAATTTATTTTTACTTTAGCTATGATTATACTCTTATTAACTTTTTAAAAAAAAATTCTTGGAAGGAGGGGAACCATCACAGGGGTTTCCCCCCTCCTGAATGTTCCTGTATCCATTAAGCGAGACACAAGTGCAAAAATAATTTTAAATCTTTGCTGAACCAAAGCCATTAACAACATTGAGCGTGTAGCGAAGTGTCTATGGTGTCCACCCTTTACCTGTCTTGCAGACCTCGAGGCGTGTCTGGACGCTGGAAATATATGCCACCCACGACAGTAGCAAATATAATCATAACTATCACCTACAACAAACATATACCACAGCGCAGTAAATATCAGGTGTACATTCATTCATTCATTCATTCATTCCTACCTGGATTATATTAGTCATGGGATTCCTCCACATCTTCAAACCAGATCTGTAGCAAACTGCTAAACACTAAAAAGAAAAAGAAAATAATTAATACAATATTAGAAGAAGGGGAAAAATTATGACCGATGAGAAACAACTATAGAAATACGAAAGAGCTGGAACATTCTACTAAATACTACAACAAACTTCTTGGACATTCAAAAAAACAACAACAACAACAACAACAAAACAAAAAACAACAGCAAATCTTTAAAAACACTGTACAATGTCAAATTATAGAAAAATAGTATTTGTCTGAGTGTGTATTTTTTTTTGAGTTGATGGATAGCAACAATAACAACAATCTAGTCTCTGTTTACTAATTTTGTTTTGGGAAAAAAAGTGAAGAACGTTTTGGGAAAAAAACAATTGATATTGATGTTACATACTAAATGTAAGAGTAGCAAACAAACAAACAAACACACACACAAAAAAACAACAACAACCAACAACAAAACATACCCATCCAACATGATCATGGTTGATGACCACTTACCTGCTCTATTACATATCTTAAATGAGAACAAGGACAAACAAGTATGAAGGGTGCATATTATAAGGAAAGGGGGCGGGGAGAGGCAGCCTTCGTTGCCTTAGAAATCTTTTCATTCTGACACTTTGACTATGCAATCAGCATATATTTGCATGTTTCCTCATTGCCCTTTCTACAACCAAGACAGCTACTCTTTCCCTTCCATACTCAGTTTCTTTATGCAGCCTCCCAGTATTGATTATACCACATCCAACTCCACAACACTGATGACCACTTACCTGCCAGACTACATTAGTGGCGTATTGGTCGGAACACATGAGCGGTGTCGACTCCACGACCGCAGTCGTGTCGACATGTTGCATGAGTTGCTGCAGCCTGTTGCTGTTTTGATGGAACACATCTGACGTCTCAAACGTGCTGGTTAAGTTCAGACTACCCATGGGAACTCCGTCAGATAATCCTATACTGTTGGGCAGCAAAGACATGGTGGAAGAGTCTGAGTACATACAGGCAGAAAGAAAACAACAACAATAACAAACAAACAAACAAATAACATAAGCCATACATAACTTTAAAAATATTCAATTAGCCTGTAAATACTGAGCAAATGTTTCATAAAATAAATATTTATTTATGACAATACAAAAGAAGTTTATGTCAACTATATTTTGAACAATGTCTTAGCAAAGTATTTATGTAATCTCTGTTGTAATTTTATCAACTTGGAGGTCCTCGAATGATCACTATGTTTAAAATAAATATTGCTACGTATGTCTCAAAAGTAGAAATGAGTCTAACTCATAGAGTGCACAAAGAGCAATGAGATATACTCACATTGGTGCTTTGTGAGACATTATAAATGGCGACTAGCATCAAACTTTAATTACCATGTGCATGTACGTACCTCTCTGCTCCATTGCATCAATGATATCCAGGAAGAAGTCAGCTGGGTTGTCATGCTCTTCACATTCAAAACCTGGAAAAACAAACAAACGAACTATGTAACAAACAAACAAAAACAAATAGTAATATTTGTAGCATACTTGTGATCTGTATACAAATGACTAGTGCGTGTATTCATTGACGTAGCAATGAAGAATTCTATTGCTCATGGTAATTACATGCATCCCTAGCAATCATTACCACCATACATTCCAGTGCGGCTATTAAAAAAACAAAATCAATAAAAGAAAAGAAAAGAAGAAAACAACAACAACAACAACAACAAAAAAAACCCTTATGGTTTGATGTTTTTTTTTTCCCCCCTTCTTCTCTTCCTTCGTATGCATGTGGAGATACCTTACCTATGGACTTGAAATAGTTCAAAGAGGAAGTGGAAGGTCCATGGTACACACAGTTGCCACGAGAGAGCAGAGTGAGAGTGTCAAAGAGTTTGAAGATGGAGTAGCGAGGTTGGTGGATGGACATCACTACTATCCTGTCCTTGAAGCCAGTCAGTCTGTAAAACAACAAAGTGAAGATTATGGGATATGTGAAGCCAAATAACAAAGTTATTACATATGTATCTTTTAAAAAAATATAACATTACAGCAGACATCTATATAAGAATACTCTTGTGTGTAAGTAACAATGGCGGTGACAGCGGGGTGCTGTACTTGCTAATAACTAATTTTACTGGACAACTTCAACACTTTTAAACCAAAAATGTTGATATCCAAGTACTCCAGAGAAAAAATAAGTAAATAAAAGACTAAATATTAATAAAGTGTTTAACCCTTTCACTGCTGAATTGTCAAGGAAATTAATTTTTGTTTAAAAGTTAGTCTAAAAAATGTCTATAGAAGAAAAAAAGAACCGCAAATAGATACACAACTTTCCATATCTGATACCAGACTGTCTGTAGCTAATTCTGAGTCCAGTATAACTACTTCATCTCATGCAAATCTTCACAACTGCTTTGTCTTCTAAAGCTGTAGTCAAATGCCTGGACTCCTTCACAGAGTGTCTCTCTCTTTATTGTTGAGTGGCTTCTGTAGGCATAAATATCTTCTGTACCTTCTGGTTTACTAGATTCACCATCTGTTTATCCAGGTTTACTCCCTCAACAATTGACCGCCTGGTCGCCATTTTGAAGTAAGCCAAAACTCCTAACTCTGAAAGCTACCTCAATGTTTGCGTTGTAGCCCGCGAGATACCACCGCAGGACATTTGAACATCACTTACTAACTATTGCACTGACTTCTGGAGGCTACCAGCTTTCGAGTTAGGCAATGCAGATGAGAATAAACAACTTGGCTTCAAACCACCGCATGGCTTACGTGGTGAAAGGGTTAAAAAATGAGAGATGGCGGGAATTGCGTCACTGCCAGATTAAATAATAAGAAAGACTGTGGCAATCAGTCCCAATGTTGGGTGAGGTTTTAATTATATAATAGTACAGCACGTAAACTGCCCATTAAAAATGTATGGGAAAAAATTGCTGTTCAATTGAAATAGCACGGAAACTAAGTGAAATAGTACGGGCAAGTGCACATGTGTGCAGCTCTAGCCTGGAAAAGTACAGCTCGAGTAGTTTCTAGCTGGAGACAACATCATTCTTCCACAGAAGATCTACCTGTATTAGACGGAATTTTTTTCAACAGATTAGGAGGAGCCATAGGTTGAAAACAACATTCCAGAGGTGAAATGCTGAGATAGTGAGTGAACGATACAGTGTAGCTACAGTGAAAAAAATTATATATATATATATATATATATATATATAAAATATAAAAAAAGCTGGCCAACTATTAGCGAGTAATAGCATGAGTAACCTGTGCTATTAGGGATCAATAGCACTCGTAAAGAAACTGAAATAGCACTCGGCTTAGCTTCACACTATTTCAATTGCATTACTCATACTATTAATCCCGAATAGCATAGTTACCCGTGCTATTACTCATACTAATAGTGGCTGCTCAAACTGAGAAAACTGAACTATTATAATTAATTAAAAAAGACTGAATCACTGACATCACGTATACAAAAAAATAAAAATAAAAATAAATAAATAAATAAATAAATAAATAAACAACAACAACATCAACAATGATTTTAGAGCTACACCTCAACAGGTAAGTCAATTACAAGATCACTACGGTTACTAACAAGAATAAGTGCACGCTTACCCCTTCAGTATCTGCATGACGGACACAGCTGTATGGGCATCCAGTCCAGTGGTGGGCTCATCCAGGAACAGAACCTGGGGCTCTGTGATCAGTTCCATTCCAATGTTAGTCCTCTTCCTCTCTCCACCTGACACTCCACGGATGAACTCAGTTCCAATCTGGAATGAAGAACAAGAAATATCACTGTGATAGTTAACTAGAGAAAAAACAAAAAACGACAACAAAAAACAACAACAATAACAACAACATAAAACTTAAAAAATCTTATCACACACCTTTACCATTTGATAAATACAGACACACACACACACACACACACAAAAAAAAAAAAAAAAAAAAAAAAAAAGCAAAGAAAAAATTAGAGTAAAAAAATTATTCACTTGGGATACGTAGTGTCCGGGCAGAACTAGGACAGTTGGCAATTATACAATACACATACCAACCTTTCTGTCTGCACAGTCATTCAGTCGCAGCTCATTAATGACCCTCTGAACTCTGTCCTTTCTTTCCCTCATGGACATGGAGGATGGGAGACGAAGAGACGCCGAGAAGAATAGGTTTTCACGTACCGTGAGTGACCCAGTCACAATGTCATCCTATAAAAGTCAACAAATAAGTAACAAATGGACGTCTGCCAACATAAACCCAACCCAAGAAAAGACAAAAGGAGATGTAAAATTCTAGTAAACTATTTGTGTGTGTGTGTGTGTGTGTGTGTGTGTGTGTGGTTTCAGTTTCACTGGTGAAATGTAGTTGTGGGTATGTTGAGGTCAGTCCAATTTCCTGAGAGGTTGTCACATGATGTCTACATGCCCTAAGCAGCTGTATTTTTTTGTTTGCATGTGCCAGTTGCTATATACTATGTACAGAGTATTATGTGCTTAGTATAATATCAACTGCTCATCAAGTTATAGTAAGTAGACCCTTCACAGATGTGCAGGAAGATGTTTCAGTATGGGAGTGGGGGGGGGGGGGGAAGGAGGAGAGAGAGGCTCAAAGTGCATGCCTTGAGAAATCACCTCTTTAGATGTGTACCAATAATCATGGGGGCTCCACTCTCCTCCCCCCCCCACATCCTACACAACTGCTTCTAACTCTATACTTCAGTGTACATATGATTCCACATACACTTATGAAATATGCCTCAAGTGCTGTTTAACAAAAAAAACAACAACAATCACTCGGAATTGACAGTCAACAATAAGCGCTTGCATCCAAAAGCAATTGAAGTTTGTATAAATCAGTGATAACATTAAAGCTATTGTGTGTAGTTTAGGGAAGAGAGTAAGTACTTGTTTCAGTCTTAGATCGCGAACATGAACAGAAAAAATAAAATGAAGTGAGTGATAAAGGCAGTCCATTTCCTGTGCCATTGTAGTGATGGCACGCAGGCACCATAAGATGACACTCGCGACAACTGATTCCACCCGGCACGAGAGGCTCTTTCTCTCTCACTTTGGAATGTACATATTTGGAATATACTTTAATAGACAACTGACACAAATTTGACCTCTGAACTATACACTCATGCATGAAGCTGCGCCTGTGGACTTCACTATGCGTACCTGAACCACGTAGCCCGTGCTGAATCTGAAGTTAGGCCGGATCATCGCAGAGTTGTAGAGGACAGCACCCGTCACCCGAGACCGCGCCTTGCGGTCTGCTAAAATATCTAGAAATCTAAATATAATAGTAATAATAATAATGATAATAATAATAATGATAATATTTATAATGATAATAATAATAATAAAATGGTTATATCTCATGACATAAAAAGCAAAAAACAACAACAAATAAAACAAAAAACAACAACAACAAACAAACAAACAAAAAAACAACCCAAAAAACAACAATAAATAAAAAAACAAAAAATAAACTGAATACAGTAGACCCTCGCCAATCCGACCTCACTACTCCAAAACCTTTCTAATCTGGACACACTATTGTTATGGGATAACTATTTGACCATATGCACATAGCAACACAGAATCTTGTCAGATTATCCTTACAAAAACTGTCACTTCCGTTGTCTCTCCACAGAACTATGCTGCAAAGAGCTCATAAACACTTCCTCTAAATAAAAATATAGATATTGTATCAGCTCTTATACTCTCCAACAATTAATGCAATAATACACAACAACTAGCGTAGGAATACAGCAGGCAGACTTACCCATTATAGCAGATTAAAAAAAATAATAAAAAAAATAAAAGAGGGACAAAAGATAACTAAGAGTAGAAACAAGCTGACTGGGATAGGCTGAAGTGGTCAGGTGACAATCAGCTAGAGATGGCCGTGTTCTCATGGTTCGGACAAATAAGGGAAGAAAGAATTCATACTACAGGTAAGTTCACAAATTGCAATACAAGAATGACCTAAAATTAATGATATTCATTGAAAAGAAATACTATTCATAGTTTTCCAACACGAACATTTCACAAATCTGCACCCACTTTGGTCCCATATTGTTCGAATTAGTGAGGGTATGGCAAGGAGTGTAGATATAGTGATCAACGAACTCTCACTTGCAACTGACAACCGTACATCTCTATATTCTGTAATTCCGCTCGATCCCACGGAAAATCTTAAACCACGGATTCAGCTAGAGATTCTTTCTTCCGAGTCCATACGGTAGTCCCAAGTTTTCTCAACAACAAGCCATTCTGTAGTTTTTCAGCAGTCTTGTGAAACTATACCCTTTACCTACTTGACAGACCCTAACAAGCAGTCTCGTGAAACTATACCCTTTACCTACTTGACAGACCCTAACAAGCAGTCTTATGAAACCATATCCTTTACCTACTTGACAGGCCCTAACAAGCAGTCTCGTGAAACTAAACCCTTTACCTACTTGACAGACCCTAACAAGCAGTCTCGTGAAACTATACCCTTTACCTACTTGACAGGCCCTAATAGGGTTTCACTCGCCACATTGACTGCCTGATTTGCTATTAATCAGTTTAGGTCCCCCACATGCTCAACGTAAAAAAATTAGCAAATATTTGCACAAAGAATTCTCGCCAATATTCTATTAATTAATAGTTAAATTCTACATACAACCCACTTACGTTGTCTTGCCACTCCCTGTGGGTCCCATGATTGCATTGAGCCCCGGCTTCATAATACCACTAATAATAAGAAAAACATAATTCCAGTACAAAATCATGTTTATATTTTTGGCGATAATGATGATTGTGTGGCTCAACTAAAAAAAAAAATTATTGCAATAATTCAAATTCAATCTCATTAGAATGAATTCATGGAACGATATTAGTCAGAATTACATGCCCTCTAGTGAGTTTCTAGCAAGGGGTCACAGGAAGAACTTGGCTGAATGAAGGAGAAGGCAGTTGTTAACAGAAATAAAGTGGTTGAGATAAAATACGTATATTTTAAATAAGTCTTTTTTTTCTTGTATGAAAACAACAACAACAAAACATTAAGGATGACGTCATTGTTTGTTGCTGTTGCCATGGTCCTCAAGTGATTGAGCGTCATTGCTGACCAAGCTCTTGCTCAGTGAACCAACAATTAAGGACTATGAACAAAAAATAATAAAAACAACAAAGAAATAATCAACCAGCCAGGCGTGTGGACTAATATTTCTTTGCTGCTTCAACAATATATGCTTCAATAGATAGTAGTCTACGAGTCCACATAGCGATATTGATGCTAAGGAAGATATATTAAAAACAGAACAAAAAAAAAACAAGTAAAAAAAACTAAACAAAAAAAACCTAATAAAATTTGATTGGCGAGCGAGCGAAGCTAGTGAAACACTCTCAGGGGTAACTCAATTGAAAATCGGGGATATTTGTTTATATATATATGTTTGGACGTACGTAAGGCATTTTTGTACTTTGACCCTCGCATTGTTGTGTTAGTTCTGTGGTCGACCCCGTCCCAAACTTCACTAAACAGAATCCTCCGGTTTATCGTGTCCACTAGACTAACCACGAAGGTAAGTCTCGTGTAGGTGTATGTCCAGTTGTGTCAAAGCATTGTGCTTTACAGCCACTGCTTAGCTAAAGAATATCACAAAGAAAACGTTTAAATAACGTGTATTGTTTTGTTTTTTCCCTTCAATTCAAACTGTTGCAGCGAGTTGTTACTATGGCACTGAAATCCCTTTACCTGTATGCGTAATTTAAAAACTCGACCATGGGCCCTATCAAAATAATTTCTTGTTTATCATCCAAAAATTGGAGAGGGTGGGAGGCTTTTTTTTTTTTTTTTAAGTTTCTAAATTACTTTTTTTAAAAGTGAAATCACAACCAGATGTGTCTGGGAAAAAAAAAAAAAGGTATATATGACAGTTGTTTTTTAGTCCTTTGGTTTAAACTGCCGTGTTCATTTGGCTGAGGGACGTTTGCCACACGTTGTTGCTCTTCTAGCCACGCCAGCTCCCTGTAGTGCCAGATTAAGAAGAGACATAATTCGCTCGGCTGGATTTTTCCAGCTATTGTAAGGTGGAGTTCTGATAGCACAAAGAAAATCCAAATCCAAATGAAGGAACAAGCAGATCATTGCAATTTGAACAGAAGGGTAGTTACTGCGATGGTCTGGACCACCATCTGTGTAGAGCAATAGGATGGGATTTGTGTTTTCGATTTCCAAAACCTTGCACAGTTCAGTAGCATGGCGAATAGGCGATGAACTCTGAAAAGCACTTCCCTTAAGACCAGCAAAAACCCTCCCATTGGTAGAAAATTCATCCAGCTGTCCTGAGCTATAGCTAGTATAAAGATCAGCTATGCTGCTTCCCTCTGCTACACTGCATCCATACCAGGTTTCAGAATCTGGGCACCATTTCTGATCTGAACTATGACAAACACCATGCTTTTCTAATTGGTGCACATTAATATTCTAATTAGAGCACACCGTAAGCATGCGCAGTAAATTAAATAAATTTTTTCTCTTGATTCAAAAATTGGAGAGGGAGGGGATGATAAACAAGAAATTATTTTGATACGGCCTTATTTTCAGTAGCTTCAGTGTTAGAAGTCAAAATCATTCATATAAAATAGTATGGTCTTTAGGCTCGCTCGCCATTTGTGCTCAAGCACATCACTAGTTATTATGTAAAAGTAGTGAAATGAGAAATTAAGAGCTGAACTGTAAAGAGCTGAACTGTAAGTATTTTTATTCTCAAAAATTTTATTTGTGAAAAAAAAAAAGGCTGGTACATGTATCTAAGATTTATAGGAAGACATGTCCAGTTCAGGTCAAAATGTTCATTGCTGTAACTTGTACAGTACTAAAGCCAATATTTAGCCCCTCATATCTAATGAACTTCACTTTCTTATCACTAGTTCCAAGTCTTTGTTTGATAGTTTCACTGAAATGTCTCATAAAATCTGGTGCATACTTGCATTTTTACCACCTATGGGAAGAGTAAAAAAAAAACCAGAGCTTAGGCTACATTAGGATCACCAATAGGCCACAGTTTACTAATGAGCCTATACGCTATATTTAATATTTACTTTCGGAGGGCTACTTGTTGAATGCAACCACTTCCTGTATTATTCAAGGGGTACTACACTGAACAAGTGCAGATGGCACAAGAATGATGATGTTTCCAAGTGGCATGAAAACACTCGTACCTCAAAGGTTCCAGTATAGTCTTGGTTCCTTTTGAACAGCCGTTAGAAATAGAGTATGAAACGTTCACGAACGCCAAGGTGTGTTCCTCGGTGCACACTTGAGGCCCATTGAAGTTCTCTACAGACGAACTGAGATCAGTTAGAGACGGAGAAGTCAGAGCCGGTGACGTTACAGAACCGTAATTCTTGGGGTATTCCTTAGAACGAATAAGCTTCGACTCGGCCATTTCCAAATGACTGCAGAGATTTTACTTTATTTAGCAGACCCGTTCATTCAGTAAACTTGAATTTGATTGCGACTTTTCTTTGTTGCCGACCCTTTACCTCCTGGTTTTGAGTTTGGGGTGGGGCGGGGGTCGATGGGCGCGGGGAAAGGAATGAACGAAGTTTAGCTGATGAGTTTTTGTATTGTGACTGAGGATCTTTGCTTAGTTCCGTGTTGCGGAGAGGCGGTGTCTTGCACTGCACCTTAGACTATCATAATAAATTTGTAAATTAGTGTATAATCCGTTGATAACTAGCTTGTAAACCTCAACAGTCTTTTCAATTTTTTTGTCAAACTCTAATTATCAGCACTGTTTACGGATTTTGTAATGGTTGCCAGTGGAGTCTTTTCAGGCAGTGTGCTGGAGGCAGATTATAGGCTTAATTATTAATATGCTATGCATATAAAATATTAAAAAATTCCTTAGTTCAATGCAACAATGTCTTTTGCTAGCTGTTATTATAGTACAGCAGATATGTGAAAAAATCGTGCCTTTTGTGATAGAAGCATGAAATTTTGCATGCTAATAGGGAAAACCCTACAGATGATTTTAAGCTATAGGGACATCCATGATTTGACCTTTTCTGACCTTTGGGCGCTAATTAATGCGCCAAATTTTATACGTCTACAGTAATTTTTTAATCATTTAATTTAACCATATCAAGTTTAGTATCAAACGAAAGCTTACATTAAGAGGAGTAAAATAATCTTTGAATCAAAGACATATCTGTTTTTAATCAGAAGGTATGACCTTTTGAAGTAATACCATTTACTACAATGTATAAATAGCCCTGCAGCTAATGTGCATTAATTGTTTAGGAAGGCTGAATACATGGTAGTAGTTACCAGTTTCTTCCTAAATTCATATTGATATGTGTTGTAGAGGGAGCATACTATCAAGAATAATGGTTTTGTTCATGATAATATTGAAAATGAAAAAGTTAGTCACTGCATTGTCCTCCACAGTTACAAAGTGCGGTGTATTGAAGTGCTGCTTTTTGGCATTTGCAGCGTCCCTTGCATTCTTTCTTGCATCCACAACGACTTAGCTCCCTACATGCTTCTGTGGCTTCTGGTAGAGTAGTCCAGAGTGCTTCCCATCCACATCCTTGGTTTTTCTTTTTCCACCCCCAGTCTACTGGAGATGGCATTTCTGGGGCAGCAATCATCACTTGGGCCCAGCAGTGACCAGCCTGATACGCTGCCCTTTTGATGTGCTGAATAAGAGCAGCTTGGGTAGGTGGTAGTCGGTCAATTGCTCTACCCTTCTTTGTGAATAGTTCTTGTCTGGAATCATTCACATGCTCAAGACTGCTCGTGCAGTCGTAGAGTAAGACTACAAATCGCTCCAGAAGAGGTAGCCATTGCTCTATGCACTGTACACTTGGAGTATTAGCTAATGCACAAAATGCAGGAGTGACTGAATCATATGACTTCCAAGTATTCCATGCAGTCTTTTTGCTTTTTCCTCCAAAGAAAGACACTGTGTCACATCCCGTCAGTGAATGAAAGAAGGGCAAGGCAATACACTTTTGAGGACCAAGAGTATCAGCTAGCTCATGTATTGTATTCCAGATGGAGTAGTATACGTGTGTCGGCTTCTTCATGTGTACATGGTGCCAAACCTGAAACATCCCGATGATTGTTGCAGAGAACTTCAGTTAGGCATGTGGCAATGATAGCTTTGCCACTATCAATTCTTGTAACTTGTGATGACAGAAATGAAAACAACTCTGTTTTGTTTTCATTGATTCGCAGAAATGCTCGCCAGTTCTGGGGAACTGTGCTTGATGCTTCCACTCGTCTTCTGATACCTTTCCCTCTCTTGCTGCGAGTATCTTCTTTCAAACTTTCTGGCTTGTAGACATCCCATACAACATCCAGTCTCAAAACATGTTGAAGTTGAGACTGAATGTATGGCAAAAACACATTGTTTGCATAGTCCTGAAATGTTTTTGAATTCACTGGTTTAAGCATATAACGATAGCAGCACCATCAAGAATAAGAACTTCCACTGAAGGATTAGGTATGGATTTTTCTAATGAAATAAGCTCTTCTAGGCAGTGCAGCAACTCTGCTTTGTCCCCATCTCGTATACTACCATTCTTTGCCAATACCGGTGGACATGCCTGATTTTCGTGACTGAAGAAGTCGTCCAAATCTCCATTCCGTGTTTGAGAGGCTATATATAGCCTAGAAAAAAGAGAACAATTATTCTTCAGGGATAAAAATTGCAGTTGCTTGCTGGACTTCTTATGAACTGGAGGTCGGCTTAAGAGGTGAAGATTGTTTCGTTTAATAGGGTCAGCAATTGCCTTCATCTGCTTCACTAATCTTTCTTCCACATGGGTTTCATACTGGTCTAGGCCAAGCTGTTCAATGTCTTTAAATGTATCACTCAGAGCTGTGTCTACAACGTTTCGGCTGTCCAGAACCAGAAGATTATTAATATTAGCTAATCTGGAACAGAAGGAAATTTGTGCAGAACAATAATGCTAGATTGAAACTGCTCTACTCTGGCTATGCTTCTAAACTTCTATGGAAACGGGAAATCAAGGCAATTTACATATTTTGTGCCTTCTCCCCATTTTGTGTGACTCCTCATCATTTCATGTGACTCGTCCACCTACTGGATATTACACAGTCGGTTTTACCATATTTGCCTCTATCCATTCTAAAAGCTATATACCTGATGCTGTGTGGCTAGTGATGGCATTTGTATAACAAGAACTCTTACTTCTAGATACACAAAAGTATTTATCAATTTTTTGGGGCAACCCCCATATTATGTATGCTCATCCTGGCTGAGTATCCAACAGAAAAAGTGTCGAATCTGTTCTAAAATAACCACCGCAACACCAGGTAGTGGAAGTTGTTTTAGTCAATTACATTGTTCCTTTTATTTTATCTTCCCATGAATTCCTTAGCAATGTTTGTTGGTTCAAAATTATCTGTTTTGTCTCTGTGATTATGCATAAAAATAATGGCATCATAAAGTGATCTACTTGGACCATAAATTCTTCTAATTTTAGCCAAGAAGCCAAAGACAACTGATTTGCCATAATGACAGCAGTAAATACCAACTATGTTCTGTAGTTTGATATAATTGATGATTTTGATCTCCTAACATTTTAAGTAATGATAGTTACCTTTGTACGCCTTCGTTATTCTTTAGAAGACCATTGCCCCAATCAAACTGTTCAATTCAAACTTCCTGGCTACCGATAGCAGTTGAATCCTACCCCTTCACTAATCTGAGCCTTGGTTCCATAGTTACAGATAGTGGGAAGATTACAATTAATATTTTTATTTAAAAAAATTCAAAACAATAACATTGTTCATAATAGAAGACAAACTATAGCGCTACTGCTTGTTTGAACCAGTAACACTCTTGCTTAGTCTATTAGTTAATAACTAGATGTGTTAAAAGTGGATAAAGGTTCATAAGAGAGCCATTGAGTTGGCTGAATTAACCAACTGTACACAAAAATAATTCTAACACATATTGGAGGAAAGATGATGGCTGTAATGCTGCAACAGAGAGACACACTTTCCATGTCTCTTGCCTTGTCCTGCTCAGATGATTCATTCAGCTTTCATGCCTACAAAGAATGCAGTATTCTGGGGTGGAATGTAGATACTAAGTATATGTTTAGCTATTTTGTCACAAAGTAAATGAACTTTTCTACTGTCAATATAGTATTCTTCTGTCATATCTAGTATTCTTCTGTCATATCTAGTATTCTTGCACTGTTATAACCAGGTCATATCTACACTGGCATATGAAGGTTATTTTTATCGGTCAGGCCATTAAATGTGCATACTCAAGCATCTGTTTTATTTATGATCTTTATATTTTACTATCCTTTTTGAAGCTTATAAATCGGGAATTAAAATTGAATAGCTGATTGATACTATAAACAAAAAATAGTCTATAATTATAGTGTAGCTTCACTGCATCAGCTACTGTAAGCCGGTTCATGGCATGTCAGTTATTATTGCCGCCTTTATTATGGTCTCCTACAGCTAATTCCTGCCTAGCTAAAACATCATGTTCTGGATATAGCTAACTTGTATTCTGAGCATGCTGAAAATCAATACATGCAGCATTCTACTAATTGTAATAAAGGTATTAAAAAAAAACAATTTTAGCTACTCTTCTCATATGTATAAAATGCACCTTCATTTTCCTGTTGCATTTTAATAATATAAAAACAAGCATTCTATACCAAGACTTCTGATTAAAGTGCTAGCACACTGGAATAAGATAATAATTATAATAAATCCTTTACTAACTCTGCTTGTTGGACTACTAAAATGATCTCCTGAATACTGATATTTGTTTTACTTTAAACCACCACTTCCAAAAAACAAAATTTTCTGTAAGGGTCACTCATTAACGATACTCATCATCTTTGGAATCAGTAAAAATAATAAATTGGTCAGGCTATGGCCTGACCAGCCTGACTGGCTCCTACGCCCCTAATCTAGCATTCTTCCAATGTCATGTCTAGTATTCTTCTTATGTCAGGTTTAGTAGTTGTTTTCTGTCAGATCTAGTAATCTTACCCTGTCATATCCAGTATTCTTTCACTATTATATCTAGTATTCTTTCCTCTGTCGTACCCTGATCCAGTATTCTTTCTCCATTATATCTAGTATTCTTTCCCCTGTCATACCTGATTCAGTATTCTTTCTCCAATATCTAGTATTCTTTCCTCTGTCATACCCTGATCCAGTATTCTTTCTCTATTATATTATCTAGTATTCTTTCCTATGTCATACCCAGATCCAGTATTCTTTCTCTATTATGTCTAGTATTCTTTCCTCTGTCATATTCAGGTCTCCCTGACTTGCTCAGTTTGGCAGCAATCAAATTAATGCCCATACAACTTCGTCCATAAAATATACTAATTCCATATTACCTAATTAAAAACAAACAAACAAACTTGGAAAGCAAAGGAGGTAAAAGGAAGAACAAAATGGGTGATAGAAATGAGAAGAAAATATTTTGAGCAAAAATAAAATGAGAAGAAATTTTTTTTTGTCAAGACCTAGCTTAGCTACCATTTACTTTAACTTTCTTCTTGTTAACCATAACGTTTCTACCAGTCTGTTTCTTTTTAAGTCCGTCTGTCTGTGAATATTTTCATGTATCTCTAGCTATGAAAGTTCTATGAAAATATAGCATCCCTTTAGCTGTAGGTAACTAATGTGATGAATGGAGCCAAGAATATTGTAACTGATGTAGCAAATTAACAATAGGTGGAGACACTATAGAAATTTTACTATTGTAACAATATCTTATAGTATCGTATAGATTCTGCAAAATATAACTGTTTTTGGGATTTCCATCCTTTCACCATTTAGCTCATCAACTATAGCTGAATTGAACTGGTGCATGTCAATTTGAGGTTTCGTACATAAATACATATATCAGCATGGATACGAAAGTGTCACTTCCTTAACTATACACTTTTGAATCAAATTCGTTCTGTATAGATCTACATCTGTATACAAGTCCAAAGCATCAGTGGAATTTACAACCCCACAATTTCAGAAAAGGCGTCTCTCTGGCTATTTAAATAGTGTGGTAAAAGTATCAATAGTAAACAATTTGTAAAACATCATCGATGAACATCGACAACAGATACATGAGTATACCTGTCCTTTCCTTCAGGCGTCGTTACAGGGCTGAACACATTATACTATTTTTGAAACAGTGCAGTGATGCATAGCCACTGCCTGTTGTATGGTTGCAACAAAAGTACTGGAGAGAATTTCTACATAGCTGTATCTACAGTGTGCTCCACTCAGTACAGTGTCAACATATTCAAGTGGGATTTAACTTTTGTGACATATTATGCCCAATGAATTGCAGCGAATTATAGTTGGATGCATGATTAGGTGACAATACCGGTAATCAAACTGTTTATGTTCGTCTATTCAAAGTTGATTCGAAGTGCTAATGGAATGTTCCACTTGAGTAAAGATACCACTGAACCATGAAACCTTTCTTAGCATCACGCCTTCTGTGAGTTTTTTTTGTCAATGAACCAGCTTGAGTAAGAACACAAGTAAATTATTATTATTGTTTGTATACAGCATAAATGGAATACATAATTCATTGACTTTCTAAAAAGATCTAACGAAAAACAGTTTTGTAATAAACAAAGGATGTAGTATTTAATGTTATACGTCTAAAACACAAATAACAACTACAAATCGTTTCAAATATTGTTTTCTGCTCCAAGCAATTGGTGTGTTAATTTGATAGGTTCCCTCTGGTATTCTTCATAAGGTAGGCTTGATTGTTGTGCACCTTCTGCAGTGCATTGTCATTACTTACCTAATTAAAAAACACAAAAATCAAGCAAAGAACAGTATCATTAGATGCAGTAAATTAATTAATGCAAATGTTCTGAATTATCATTTATTATTCATAGCAAACTAATAATGACAAGTTAGCTAAATTTATACTTTGACACACAAGTGATGCTGCAATATAAATCATAGATTTACTAGGTGCGACCAGTGTAATAGCATTCATCATTGTATTATTCAAACGAATTTATTCAAATAAGACACATTACACTGGTAAATATGATAAGAGCAGCTTAAATAGCTAATATCAATCCATCATAACCACTTAAAAACTCACTTTCATTTCTCTTATTTTCTTTTGGTTTCCTTTAGTCACTTCCTTGATAGTCTGGATCATTTCAGTGTCTGTTTTAGCAAACCCTTCTGAATACTTGGCTAATATTTCAGCAATGTCCTCTTCTCTTTTCTACAACATGAGAATCAGTCAACCAGATCAATAATTTGCATGTAGCTAGCTCAAAGTTTCAACTTAAATGTCCAGTCCAGTGGTGTAGGAAGATGTTTCGGTAAGGGTGGGCTTCATGTGGGCATGTATTTTTGTGGTAAAAAATTGTTCATGTGAGAAATCATCTCGTGAGATAGTGCCTCAAATTTATGGGCGTGGCTCCGGAGAACCCCCCTTCCTATGCTACTGCTGTCAATTCAATTACTTGTATATTTTTTTTTTCACACTACTATTCTATTGCCTAACTACATATTCATGAGGATTGTTGTCATCAGAAGGTGATGAATGCAAGACAAAAAGATAGCTTAATGGACAGTTTGACTGACAGAAGGAGAGTTAAGCAAATTAAATATCAAAATCTTATTGGCCCAAAATCTGTAGGTAACTTACTTGTCTTTTACTATACCTCACCATAGTTAGCGAATACATGTAAAATATTTATATAACTTACCTTGCGATAAAACTGGATGTCATTTTCCTCTGTCTTAGAGTTGGACTGATCACTGCTCATTAAGTGATACACTTTTAATAAACAATTCAGACAACCTTGAAGATAATAGGAAATCTGCTTTTTCTTTCTGACTTGGAGTGCAGTAACCCAGTATGCCTATAATTATTTGAAATAACATCGTGTATTATAAAATTTCAACTTCTGCATAAAAATCTTATTAAATTAAATGAATCACATGCATTCTTTTGAATTTTATTAGTCAAAATCAACATACCAGCAGTTCAAGTTTCTTAATAGATGCATTTTTGTGAATTTCTGAAGCATCTCCCACAGCTAAAGCAATCTAAAAGAGTAAACATTCAAGAATTATATATACTGAAGAAATTACTGTGCCTAAGTGCTCTAAATGTTTTTGCCAATTTTATAAAATACGTTCATGACAAGAGGTTCAATGAAAGGCCTGTTGTTTTGCTTACCAGCATATTTGACAGTAATATGGGAATGATTACTAAGAATAGTATCCACAGGAAGTAAGCCATACTGCGATCATATAAATTACGGCCATTAATATCCTCCACATCAAAGGAGAAACCAAATGTGTCTTGGAAATCTATTTCTCCAGTTATCATGGTGATTAACTTTACAATACTCCCACCAAAAGTGAAGAATGGAGAATTCTGAGGGAATAAACATCCCACATAAAGTATAGCAAGTAACTATTAATAACCTTACCAGTTCCAATGGGTTATAAAACAGCATTCGCAGTACTATAGTTGAAGCCATTACTAGGACGAATCCAAATATAGCCAATTTCAGGAAGGTCTTCAAGATGCTGACAAATATTAGCGTGTACTCTCCAAGTGCTGGAAATTTTGAGCTGAGAATGACGAAACTTGTCCATCCAAAGATTACGGCAAATATTCCTACTCGCCATAAAGCTTTGCTAAAGAATTTATCTGTAGCTGTATTATAAATGGATACTACACAAAAGACAAACACTAAAGCAAACACCGTTAATTCCAGCAAGACCTCTGGTGCAGATTTGAAGTATTCTAGAATTTTCTTTGATATTTTACGCTTTCCTCTAACTTGGAAAGTCACGAAAATAATTCCAGAATAAGTAGCCTGTAGCAACCAGAACAACATGCTGAGAGCGGACAAACAGTACACGGCTATTTTATCTATCACAACAAACACATAAATAATTTTAATGCTATTTAATAATTCTCCGACTTACTCTGAGTTGATGTGAATCCAGCTTGTGTAGTGTCTATAATGTCAACATAACAAAAGCAGTTTAGTAGTAATTAAAATTGCGGTCTTTAATTAAACAAGTTTTATTTGAGTATTTGTTTTTACTAATGAGAGAAATGTATGCTTTTAGAACATACTTTTGTAAAAGCTTACTCCTGCATTATAGAAAGTTGATTTTTGGTTTTGATATTTGGAATTATAAGATAAAGATCATCGCAAATGTATATTTATAACAGAATTCTAGGACATAAGCTACAATATCACAATGACATGATTATGTCTGCATTCTTACTGTATCTTTCTTCGATGGGATGCTGAACAATTTGTACTAGTCCTGAAAACAATCCCAGAAAGGATGCGTACAGAATAACTTGCACAAAATACACCCAGAAACCCACTGCTCTCCATTGACTGATGAGATAGCTCTTAACAACTGTGTGCTGAAGGAGCTTTTCTTGTTTGAGGTCAACCTGTAGTGATGATGCCATATGAAAACAGATTTAGCCACTAGAATATCAAATTCACTACATATGGCTTAAATACAAGTTTGAGTAGCTTGCTAAAATATTACCAATAGCAGTGTCTCTCATTTTGTAGTTACTTACAATTGTCGAATGTGGATAAATTAATTATGGTTTGGCTAGTTAATTAACTATTTGATTTGGAGCCCACCAAGCTACTATTATTACTCGTTATATATCGTTGCAAAAGCAATCCTTGCATTAAGAGATACCTAAATTAACAGCTTGCTTTTTAGAATTGATTGGTTATGTTTTAATGTCTACAAAACAGATTGGATTAAATATTCAATTTTCCAATCACATTTGGGAGTCATATAATTATGAATTAATTGGATTTTGATTACCATTAAGTCAAGTGGATGCAGAGTATCCTCCACAGCTGGTGGACGACTGCTACTACCTTCAAGCTGAAATTGTGCTATAGAATTCCTAACAGAATAATGAAAATGTCAATATTTATATTTTTGGTATATTCCTAATCTATCAATAGCTACTGTAAAAAAACAATATTACATCCCATACAAGGGCAATGTTTCCATAAGATTAATATCTGATTTGTGGTGCAAAATTTATGTGTTTAGAAAGACTAAGATGAAAACAATCCACATTTATATCATTGGTATTGTATTAATTAACATTCTGTAAATGTGGTATAATCACTATGTACGTCACAAGGATGAGCCCATTCATACAACTGTATCCTGTAATTCACCTCCTTTCTGCTTGTGTTCCACTCTCCAGGAGCAAGCTATACTTTATAGTTTCATCAGCAATAGCACTTCTATTTAATGCCTCCAGAGCCACATCTGTGTATTGACAAATAATGAAAACTATCATATGCATCTTCTGAGACTTGCCTGGCATTTTTTGTATAAGTTCGTTGAAGTAAATTGTTTTTTCTTCAATTGCCACAGTTGTTAGCATTTCAAAAAGATCTTCACTCGAGTATCTTACAATAATCATTGCAAATTCTCTACAAGTGAATAGGTAGCATCACCAACAATAATTGCACTAATCCTTCAAAACAATTACATGGATAAAAAAATTAATTGCCAATTATTTCATAATTCTGTCCCTTTTGTTTCTGTTAAATGCCAGATTATTGTTTCTAATATGGACTTACTCATTTCGATATTCCTGTATGACCAATTTAAGAGTTGAAAGGAAAATAGATTTATATTGCACTGTCAGCATTTCAAATATATCCTGTCTTTTGTGCTTCACTGCATTATTGAGAAGATTTTCCTGAAAATTTTTAGAAAAGACACATTATCCTTGTCAATAATTTTAAGTAACGTAATGTTTGTGATATTGCAGACGTACCAAAAAGTTTGCTTCTTCAGGTTGGTTGAGTTGTGTAATAATGCTGTATTGTCTTTTCAGTTCTGGTGCTGCAGTCTAAAATAAGAAAGAGTAATCGATATTTCCCTAATGTCAAGAAAATACAATAGTTTTGTTAAAATGGATAACATTTGAATAGCATTATTACAACTACTTCAATAGTTTAACATTTTTAGCACCAGAATAAGACAGGTTATTGATGAGGTTTCATAGAGTAATAGTTAAGACTAAACAGCAATAAGTTGATAACTATAAAACACTTTGTTATTGGGATATTTCAGTTTAACTATGATGTGGCTTATTTAAGTGACTAAAATTGTGAATAACTTACTGAAACGATCATGCCAATGGCATGAGCTTCAACACCACTTTGTACAGGCAGTGCTATTTGAGGCATTGCTGCTCCATCCGTTCTGTCCAAAGGTAACCTATCTTCAACCGTGCTATAATTACAATGTAAAGTTACTAATAAAATAGATTGTGTTTTCCACAATCCTGATTAAGCAATATTGTCTCGCCATTTTAATCATCACAATAAATGATGATTTAAACTTTATATATATAATACCTTTTGATGATTATTTCCAGGATATCTCTGGGAGAACTGTTCTCCAAAGCTGCATGTAAAGAGCTCTCTCCCTCTGTGTCCATCTTCAGCTGAACAACATTGAAGTGCTCTGTTCACGTAGATAATTACATAAGTCATTCTAAACCTGCAATAATTAGTGAGTGTGTATTATTACCATTTTCGGTTGTCATTTCTAGTTTTATCAGCATTCTTGCTTGACGAAACAGCTTTCTCTTCAGAGCCAGATGTAGAGGGACAGTTCCTTGCTCAGACAAATTGAAAATACTGAAATGATTTGTGAACAGACAAACCAATATGACATTAAAAGTTTAGTGGGGTGTAATACATTAAACAAAATGATATATTCATTGAACAAAATGGTCCCAAATTACATCCATAGGAGGGTAGCAAAAGTATTAATAATACAGAGCACCAACACCACGTTAAATTTAGATATGTAAAGGCCTCGAGCTCAACTCCACCTGGACTCCATTCCTATAAGAACTTTAGCGTCAATGTTGACCCACGGCTAAGTGCATTATTCTTGTTGACAATTTATTTATTTTATTTTAAAGTCATATATACACCTCTCAACTGAAGAAGGCTTACGAGCCGAAACGTATTGTGAATTTATTTATATAATTTTAATGTCATTAAGCTAAAAATATTAAATTACCAGAAATAATTAAAGTAGCAATGAAAATCTACGACATTCATTTTATCCTACATAATGTACTATTCAATCTTACTCTTTCAATGTGGTAGTATTGGCTTGAAGAGATTCCATGATGGAGTTTGCCATTCTTTCAAAATCCACAGAATGGATGCCACTGAGAAGAGCTGAATGAATTATACTTTGATCCACAGTCCCCAGTGTTCGTCCTGCAATTAATTACATAAACTAATATAGCTATGTCAGCAGTAAAGGCCATAATATGCAGCTGTTAATAAGTGAATGACCATCTTTGCAGTTAAAAAAAATATTCTCAAACACAACCTATTATGCTGGCATTCTATGCTTTGCACACCTATTATTGTTCCCAATTATGCCGGTGTAATTGACTCAGGCCTAATTAACACCATAGATTTTTCCAAGTGATTTTTCTAATTTTTCACAGCTATGTAGAGTGTTTATATTACATGTATATTGTATGTCTATTCTCTGATTAACTTGTTTGCGTAATAGTGGGCAACTATTAACATATTTAGTAATTAGCTATTCTCTTTACCTTTTGTTACTTCCACCATGATGATAGCATGCTCTGGCTTGAACAATCTAAATGCCAACTCTAGAGGAGTTATGTCATCTCTATTCACCCAACCTTTCAATCCAGTTAAGTTCTCAGGGCACTTGCAGTGGACCAAAAATGGATCTTTTTCATTATCTTTTACCATTATGGATTTTTTGCGATACATTGAATCCAGTGTTTTCCTAAGACAAAGCCAAAAGAAGTAAATCACCAGAAAATAATGATGGATATAGATAGATAGTACCCTATTGTATTGATAACTTTCACGGTCTCTTCAAAGTCAGATTCAGATCCATGGCATTGAACAGCAAGGTGTGCCATAGCCAATCCTTTCTTGTTTTTGTTCACTAAAGTATATAAAATTATATATATATATGTGAATGCATCAAGTAAAGATTGAACGCTCATGACATTTAGACTTTTCTGACATTTTGGTATAGTTTGATGCACACACCTAAAAAGAATTTGATGTCTAAATTTTGGACTGATTCACCTAATATTCTAATGGAATCAAGTAAATAGTGAAGGACTATCGTAGATCAAGTAAAAATGAATGCGTTTTAACATCATAATAAAATAATCGCAAGCTAGCTAGTTTCACTTTTTTTTTTTTTTTACAATATTGACTTTCATTTCAACACATGATCATTAGTACGAGTAATTTTTATGATAAGGTATCTGACAGAAGGAAACGGTGACTGGTTCTTCTAATTAATCATTGGGTCATCATGAACCCTTAATTTTGCTTCATTGGTGATGGGATTCTTCACTACTACAAAATCATGCAGACTTCGAATGCCTGGTAGTTTAGCGTACTTGGTTAATGCACTTCTCCAATCAAGGACCATGGTACCATCAGCTATTGTGATAGATGAATATCGGGAAATGATATCTCCAAGTTCAAGAGTAGTAAACACATCACTTCTGTTGTAAGTTTGTGCAATATTTGAGAATAGAAGATTGGGTGAAAACTTGGTATGTCCTGCAATTAAGAAGGATATTCGAACAAAGGCAAGTTTATCTTGCTGTACCATCTCAAGGGCCCAAGCCACGGTATAACAATTTTTATTAGTGTTTGAAGCATTATCAAGAAACAAGTAAACACGTTTCATCCAATGAGGAAGTGTGTCGATGTAATGTGTCAGAAAGGACAAAGTGTGATCAGTGTTCTTGGGCCCAACAGTTTCTTCAAAGAGGTAAACAGCAGATGCATTAGACTCATGATTTACAATTCCAAAAATATCGTGGTTTAATTTTTGTAAGTAGTAAGTAGACCCTGGCTGATCAATAAGGCTGGCTTTGATAAGGATGTGCTGCCACTGGAGATACATTTTTCTGTAAAAACAAACTTTGAATAAGTGGCACCAGTCTTTATTTTGGTAGCAAGCCTGGTGATTTTTCCTAGTAGCACTTGCTGTCCTGTGGATATTATTTCCTGGACTTTTTGTTCAGATTAAATAGAAGCATCAAATTTTCAGCAGGCATTTAATTAGTGAAGACCTTTGTCCCCAGACAAAATTGGATACGGTAGAAGTAGCGTAGTATAGTATTCTATTTTTGTATTACCTTACGCGGGACTGCAATCTCTCAATTTTTCAATAGGTGTGGTCTCTGGTCGCTCGTAGATTGGCGAATGTATTTATGTTGAGCAAGATTGGACCGAGAAATTGGTCGCTGGTCGGGAATAAGAGGTGGTTGCTTATCGGAGGTTCTAAATGCATTATATTTGTTGTAGTTGCAATTGGGGCGCGTGATTTGGTCTCTCCAGAGAGGTCGGTCACTTCTCGGAGTGGTTGTTAATAGAAGTTTTACTGTTCAAGGGTCAATAAAATAGAAGCAGGTGAGAAAAAGTGGAATGATGCAACTACTTCAGTTAAAAAAACAGTGAAAGAAAATACACAGAAAAAACAGAGATACTGGGGAGCAGAAGAGGTAAATAGAGGAGGAGAATGGTATATATGAGTTGAAAAGAGGAATAAGAAAAAGAGGGCCGGAATGGCTGAGGAAAAAGTTAGGACTAGGAGAGGGAAACCATGGATAAAACTATACCTTATGCTACTGCATTCCAAATTTGCAGAAAAGTTAGTATGTCAGGTGGCATTTTATGCTAGATATCTTTAAAATGTAAAATTTGGTACACCTTCTAAGCAAGTGAAGCCTACCCAACATGGTTAGAGCAGCTGCTATAATATCAGCTTAAGATATGGGGAGCCTCTAGAGAGTATTACATACAACTTTACTAAGCCATGAGTTACCAATCGTAGTACAATCGACTTCAGTGAAGATATCACAAACCACTTAATACTGAGTGATATGGCAATATATTGCACTCTCAGGCTTATTTTCACTGTGACTCTGAAAGTAAATTAGTAGCCTGCTCATGAATTATTTGGCCATATCACCCTCTGACCCATGTAATTATAAGTATATGCTAGATATCTTCACAATATTATTTTTAGGTATGTGAGCCATGAGATAACTCAAGGTTATCACATAGTGTTATCTTATGGCTGTATTGCTCAAGCTCATTGCACTAGTAGTTATAGCAACCAGGCCTGGCTTACCAGTTTTCAGAGTCTATACAGCTACCTTCCTCTAGTGAAGCCTACTCAACTAGGTTAGAGCAGCTGCTAAAATATCAACTGGGAGGGTGGGAACCCCTAGGGAGTTTTAGCCAACTTTACACCTAGAGAGTTACCAACAAACTATTTCAGTGAAGATATCTAGCTTGGAATAAACCACTTACTACAGTCAGAGTGATATGGCTAGATATTTTACTCTCAGGTTTTATTTTCATTCTCCTCTGTTAGCTTGTGAAATATTCCTTATATCAAACTCAGACTCATGTACTATTTATTCCAAGCTAGATGTATTTTTAGATATTTGACCCCTCACATGCTGTAGTAGTTATAGCAACCACCTGGCATACCAGTTTCTGGGTTTTTACAGCTACATTCCTCTAAGCAAGCCTATCCAACAAGGTATAGCAGCTACTAAAATATCTGGTGGGTGTGTGGGAGCCCCTAGGGAGTTTTACAGCCAACTTTACACCAAGAGTTGCCAACCCTAGTGCAATCTACTTCAGTGGAGATGTCTAGCATGGAATAAACCACTTATTACACTGCAGAGTTATATGACTAGATATTTCACTCTCAGGCGTTATTTTCACTTGCCTCTTGCTTGTGAAAATAAATTAGCATGCTCGTGAAATATTTTGCCATATCACACTCTGACTCATGTAGTAAGTACTATATATTATATATATTATATATAATCACACTTGATTACTAACTTATAATTTTTGTGTAGAGGTTTCTGTAATGATTCTTGTCAATAGTGAACATGCTTTCATCCAGTAGCTCTATAATACAAAATTAAGAATAATTGAATTAACAATAGCAATAATATACCAAGCCACTTATTATTATTACAGGGTAACAAATCATACCAATGTAGGCATGAAATATCATGCTCAGCTTTTTGTGCAAGTTTCTCGAAGCAGCCAACATTATTGGAGTCATGCCATCCTTGTTCTTCTCTTCAATACTGTATTAAATACCAATAATGTAATGTAAAATATTCATTTTAAATCAATATACACTAACCAGTGCTTTCCCAGTCCTTTCACAATCTGAACAAATTCATCAGAAGAGAATGAGTCACACAATACTGCTTCATGAAGCAAGCCACATGGTTTGACCTTCAGAAAAGCTAGACAATACATGATATCTGATTTTATTTGTCTCTAAAATAATGGTTTCAATAACTCCATTATGGGGAACATAGTCATAACAGGATTAGTTTAATGATATCTAAATAATTATTATATTACCTGTATCACTGATGTTCAGAAGCTTTATCGTGACTTGAGCCAAATCCATATGGATCAATTCTGTAAAAAACTCTGATGTCAGAAAGTTTTTAATGACGTATTTTGCTGAACTATATAATATAATATATATATATATATAATAATATAATTATATACTCTTCATTAATATAAATGTAATTTTTGTAGACACCACAGCATTAATGTCATCAGGAATATATAACAACATTATCGTTCATGTATAATGTATCATATTATTTAGCTGTATATTTACAAACGATTCGTCTCCAAGAGTGTCATGGCACAATCCTCAGCTCCGCCCCAGATAGCATAATGAAGAGGGCTGTGATGCTCATTATCCTCTTTGGTGGGATCTAAGATTACCATTTGAAAACATTCCTTGAAATTGATAGTTTACATATAATTGTTTTAATAGACTTTTGTATTCATATAAATCACAGTGTTTTAAATCAGTCAGCTGTGGATATATGAGGGCAACTTCCACATTCATAATTTAATATAATAGCCAAGTTATTTTTAACTTTGAATGAACTGAGCAAGTGAATTTTATTGAAATGATTATTGAAAGCTGCTGCAAATGGTTTCCATGAATACATTTAAACTTTTCAATTTTCTCATGTGCTTTACTGCTTGAGGGAGTTTTGAATAATTTACTTCATTGTTAACTGCTGGTGCTAACCTCCGCCTTTGTTGAGCAGTAGCTGTATCGTCTTCTGGCACTTCTTTTGGCAAGCATAATGTAATGCTGTCAATCCAATGTTGTTTTCCTGATTGATCACTTTTTCCAGTTTTTGTTCTTTCTTCACATCACCAGTCTCCAAATACTTGTCTATTAGCAGCTTCACAATTTCATAGTGAGACACTTTAGAGGCATAACGCAGACATCTTCCCTCATCCTCCATTGGGTCTGGAGACATTTTATTAAAGCAGCATGTTTAGTAGCTAACTATAAAAGTAATACAGTAGGACTTCAGTTATCCGAACACGTTGCGACTGAGTGTCGTTTGGATAACTGAAATGTTCAGATAACTGAATACAATAGAAAATGTATTCTAAAACACTAATGAAGGGGTGTGGTTAAGCAATTATTTGTGTCTGCACATGCTACTATTAGATCTTAGGTGTTCAGTTAATTGAAGTGTTCAGATAAGTGAAGTTTGGATAACTGGAATTTTACTGTATTGTATAAAAAACTATTTTAGCACTTTCTATTACTACAGCGCAGAACTGAACAGACAGTGTGGCCTAAAATATTATATACAATAATATACATTAAATTGGAACTTTCTCACCTAAAGGGGTATGGAAAAAAGCAAAGGAAAAAAGTGAAAAAATCTTGGTTGTCTCCGGGAATCGAACCCAGGCCGCACTGGCTTTAGCCACCAGTGCTCTAACCACTGAGCTACGACAGCCCTCGACTTTCAATCTAGTTTGTATGAAGGGTCAGAACTTGATAATTGTAATAATATATTATGTTCATATATACAGAATATGAAAACTTATAGTATTATGTACAAAATCAATTAAAGTATCTTTATTAATTTTCTAATTACCTGCTCCATATTTTATAAGAAGATTTACTAGTTCCACATTATTTCCCCCGCAGGCATAATGCAGAGGTGTCCACCGCCATATGCTGGCTCGACCATCCACGAATGTGTGTTGGTAAGGTTTTTTCACTAATACTTTAGCCTTCTTTGATTCCTTTTTATTAGTTCTGTAATCATAAACAAAAATATTCATTTTTAATTAACAACTGTAATAGTAATATGAATTAATTATCAGCCAAACACTCTAGAGAGAAGCTTCAAATTATAAGATACTTCCTCTGAAAAGAAAAACTAATGTAAAGAATTTCAGTATCACAGAATGTTTTATTATCATTAGTAGTACAGGGGCTTTCTAATGTCATACTCTTAATAATTCTGTTTATAGCCTGAGTTATTAGCTGATATTTTTTTCAGTTACCACGAATTAGGACATTGTTCTGCTGTACATTGTGTAAATAGTATTGGGGACTACTAGCAATTATTAATTACTTTTGAATAGCGTAGAATTAAAATTAACTGATTATTGTAAGAGTATGTCTTAAGTCTCGCAAGACAGACCCTTTACCTAATTGCTCCCCTCGGAAGGGTCTGGTCAATTGCCTAACCCAATTTCGTTCCCTTGGAATGTTGTGTTTAACTGCGGTTTCACTGATAACATTTGTGCGCACTAATTATTAGCCTGACCACCTGCTCCCAAGCGGTTACTGTGCTCATCAGCAAGATTTTTGAAAGGTGTTGTATGATATGGCTTCTTCCGGCTCTACTATTGGTAGGTCTTTCTGTAGCAAAAGCTGCTCGTACCCTGGGGTACACCTTGAAACCAGAACAAAAAGCCTTCATAGTGCAGTATGCTAGTGGAAATGATGTGAGTGTATCCTTGCTAAGTGGAAACGCACTGATTTTTTTTGGCTGAGTGGTGTAAAGTGTAAATCTATAGTAATGGTTGTATCTCCCTTGCTAGCTTTGATGAAAGATCAAGTTAGATCAATAACGGAAAAGGGTCTTACAGCTATTAATATATCAGATAAAGATTCAACTCCACAAACAGTAAGAACAGCAATAAAAAATGGAAAGTTTCAGGTAGTTTTTACAAGTCCAGAATGTTTATTTGTTTTCTACTGAATGGAAGACCATGCTGATGTCTAATATATATCATTAAAATTTAATTGGCTTTGTAGTTGATGAGGCGCATTGTATCAAGAAATGGTAAATTCATGGAATCATTTTCAATGAAATTACTAAATGCATATTTTTTGATAGGGGAGAGAAATTTAGAACTGAATATTCACATTTAAATGAAATACACACAGCTTAATACCAGAGACTGTGAAAGTAATGGACTTAACAACATACAGCAACTAAGATAATAATTTTCATAATAAAAAGCTTGAGCATGCAGTCACCTGGAGTAGTACACATTCCACCCACCAAACCTAATATTATATACGAAGTGTTAGAAAAGCCTAGAAATGTTACCAGCTAATTTAAAGCAAATTGTTCAGAGTCTAAAAAATGAACGAATCAATTGTGGCAGAAAAAATGTGTTTTGTAAATCATATAGAGACTATTATAATATATTAATATTTCAAATGTGAGTTAAAAAGAAGATTTTACCGAACCTCCTGGATCGTAATTAATAGATTGGTCGATCTTACACACTGCACACATGAAACAGTTAATCGTTACACAGTTTATGAAGTAGTCTCCATTACGCATTGTTATTGCCACGATTGCCTTTGGAATGGGCATTAACTGCCCTGATGTTCGACATGTTATACACTGGGGTATTCCAGCAGATGCTGAAATGTATATACAAGAGAGTGGCAGGGGAGGCAGGGATGAACTTTTGTCATGTGCTTTAATTTTGTGCAATGGTTCAGACTTGGACAAGCGCTATACTACAGAGCACATGATAAAATATTGCTCCAAGATATCTGCTGTTTGTAGACGCAAACTTCTTTTTGAAGATTTTGATGGTTGCAGTTTTGATTCAGAATGATGCAAATGCTGTGACAATTTGATGTAAGTCACTAAGTTCCAATTTTCTGTTGTGTGTTCGACTCACACTATATATAGCTACTCCAGCTTGTTTATCATAAGCATCCAACATGGAGCTTAAGACTGCTATTGATGGTCTAGGAGCAAATAAAACTGGAAAGGCGATACAAAGAGTGGGAAAGTGTGCTGAAAAATTTATTCAGGTACATGCTGAAGCTAATAGTACAGCACTAGGGCCTGCCAGATTATGCTAAAAAGTTATAGAATCATAGACGACTTTCATTAAGATAGAGTAAACGACTTGTACATGCTGAAGTTAATAGTGAAGCACTAGGGCCTGCCAGGTTTTAGAATCTTTTTTTTTTATTCCGAAAAAATCCTTTATTATTCCAAAAAATAATTGCATATTATTCCATAAAAAATTCTTTAATTATTCTAATTATAAGTAAGTGGAATATAGTTTATTATTGCAGTAATAAGTTGAGGTGTCATAAAATGAGTGATTGAGTCACTACCATTGTATTAAAATCATATGCTTTCTTGTCACTAGTCTTATAGGGTAGTTTGTAAGTTGATTAGTAAGGGATACCACACCTCCAGCAAGGTGACTGTTCTTAACGTTCTCGTAAATGCCTATAATTATTCTAGAATTATTCCACTATGCTGATTAGCATCTATTTTTCCAGAAAAAAAATGCTAGCATGATCTGGAAGCTGAAGAGTCCGACTATTGCTCCCAGTCCAGACTAGCAGCTTATCCATCAATAGCAGACACACTATTACACTTGGAGTCTCTGTGATTGAGTAGATTAGGGCATACTATGAGTGGCATGTAAGGTTGCCACTGATGGAGATTCTAACTCTGTAGTGTTATTATAATGATTGAGGACAAGAAGAAAGTGGAGGAAACAATGGTTACACAGAAAGTTGTTCCATGTACGAAATACAGAGCAAAAGTTAGAGAAGTTGGAAAATAGTCTCTCAATTACTATAAGACATCTTTGAGAATAACTATGTGCATGTTATTTTAGTTTATATGTAAATAGTTAGTTAATTGCCCCATTCCAAGTTATTCCCCAGTTATCATTCCTATGTTGGCATTGTTCTCAGCTAGTGCTTGTTTGCATACATCAATGCATTACATATAAGGCCATCCAAAACTTGCCTTGCCATCACAAGGAGAGCTAGCTACTGTTATTCTTTATAGTAGCTTGGTTTGTGTAGTTAGCTTGAGAATGTTTCGTGGCTATCGACAGAACAAACAAACAAATTCTCTTCCCACCACACACGGTATACGTATTCCTATCTTCAATCTCATCCTTATCGTCTCACTAGAATGAAGTAAAAGTGTATCAGCATCAGCGCGTACACTCTCTGCGAGCTGCGTCCAAAATGAAATACTCGCGAAATAATCTACACACACACTTTTACTGCAAAATCACACCCTTCCCATAAGCTATACACGTTTTTTACGTTCCTCAGGAATTTGGAGTAATGGAACTAAATTGGGGTAGGCAATTGACCAGACCCTTCCGAGCGGAGCGATTAGGTAAAGGATCTGGCTTGCGAGACTAATATAGCATGTGCAGACAAATCTGCGATATACACACTAACTGCTGCATTTTTATTTTCCCTTTTTGATCAATGCAGAAACAATAAAAAACATGGGATTAAAAGGATCGAATAACAAGAATTTATTTTAAGTAAACAGCTTGGACAGGATAATGTTACATGGGATTAAATATAGAATGTGGAGGTGTCACCACACCCTGGTTGCAATGGCAAGGTTAATTAAACACCAAGAATTTTACTGCATAAGCCTTACCAAGCAAAGATATATAGAAACGAATAACTTGTATTGGTTATCCGGACTGTGTATGGCCAATAGGTGAACAGCATTGACTTTCCATTGTACTGTGCATATGCTTAGCTAATAATGAACAATTTATTCCCATATGTATGATTGTCAGTATAATAATTTGCACACTAAACTTACAGATAGGATAACAAGGCTGATAAAGTTCTGTGATTTCCAGTATAGCAGGGACAGTGTACTATAGTGAATGATCCAGACGTTTGCTTCTCTGAAAATGCCGTGGTGGCCATTGGATCTAGATTCGAATATAGCAGGTATATAAATATCAATTCCTAACAGCTAGCTATGGCATACCAGCTCCATTGTCTAAAAGATACTTCACTATGGCAGCATTTCCAAATATCATAGCATAATGGAGAATTGTGTGACCTTCTCTTGCAATGGGACGATATCGATAGCTATATACTGGAATGGAGTCATTGGATTTTAATTCTGCTTCATATGCACTAAGGCTACTTTCATCTGTCAAAGATGGCTCCAATTTATCTTTATCTCTTCTATCTTGAGCAGCTAGAACTTCTTTTAAATGACTTTTTTCTATTTTTTCAGCCTCAGCAATGAACTCATCCCATCTCTCATTTTCCAGGAGCTACATACATCGATAAAAATAATAGCTAATTTACAATTCTGTAAATACTAGTGGTGTGCTTGAGCACAAATGGCGAGCGAGCCTAAAGACTATACTATTTTTATTGACTTCTAACACTGAAGCTACTGAAAATAAGGTCAAGTTTTTTTAATTTAGCATACAGGGTAAAGGTATTTCAGTGCCATAGTAACAACTCTCTGCAACTGCTTGAATTGAAGGAAAAAACAACAACAACAAAACAATACACGTTATTTAAAAGTTTTCTTTGTGATATTCTTTAGCTAAGTAGTGGTTGTAACACACAATGCTTTGACACAGCTGGACATGCACCTACACAGACTTACCTTCGCAGTAGTCTAGTGGACAATGTGTTTTCAGGTAAATACTGTGCGCACGGCTTATAACCATGACAAAGAGCGCATTGACTTACCACCGCCACTAACTCGAATAGAAATGGAACGCAAAAGAATTCAAAACGGTAAACAATTCAATTTCTAGGGTGATACGGGTACTGATCGATAAACCAGAGGATTCTTTTTAGTGCAATTTGGGACGGGGTCGACAACCGAACTAACACAAAAACGCGAGGGTCAAAGTACAAAAATGCCTTACGTACGTCCATACATATATACAAATAAACTAGTGGTGTGCTTGAGCACAAATGGCGAGCGAGCCTAAAGACTACTTGATTTTGACTTCTAACACTGAAGCTACTGAAAATAAGGTCCAGTTTTTTAATTTAGCATACAGGGTAAAGGGATTTCAGTGCCATAGTAACCACTCCCTGCAACTGCTTGAATTGAAGGAAAAAATAACAACAACAAAACAATACACGTTATTTAAAAGTTTTCTTTGTGATATTCTTTAGCTAATAGTGTTGTAACACACACAATGCTTTGACACAACTGGACATGCACCTACACAGACTTACCTTGGCAGTAGTCTAGTGGACAATGTATTTTCAGGCCTAAAGACTATACTATTTTTATATGAATGATTTGACTTTCTAACACTGAAGCTACTGAAAATAAGGTCCAGTTTTTTTTTACTGATATAGCATACAGGGTAAAGTGATTTCAGCGCCATAGTAACAACTCTCTGCAACTGCTTGGAAGGAAAACAACTACAACAAAACAATACACGTTATTTAAAAGTTTTCTTTGTGTTATTATTTGGCTAAGTAGTGGTTGTAAACACACAATGCTTTAACACAACTGAACATGCACCTACACAGACTTACCTTCGCAGTAGTCTAGTGGACAATGTATTTTCAAGTAAAATACTGTTGCGCAAGGCTAATAGCCATGACAAAGAGCGCATTGACTTACCACCGCCACTAAGGATTCTCAGAGCTTGTTAATTGAAAAATACTGGAGCTGTGAACGCTTTACCTAACTTACGTAATTAAAAGCACGGGCGAAAACAGAGGTCTCACGTACCCCATAAACAGATAAATAAACTAGTGGTGCGCTCGAATAGCGCAAAATAGCGAAGCGAGCGATGCATGTTCCTTGTAATTGCAGCTATAGATACAGTTATTTATTTTGTTGTTGTTAATGTTATGTCTGTCTGTTGTTTCATATAGATTCATTGGTGCTTCTATTCTATACCACTGTATGATGAAGGTTATAAAATTTAGGCTATGTATAATAAAGTTTAAATGTTATACTTTTTGTGGTAAAACAAGAGTAATGAATTATTTTATTATTTATTTTATTAATGTAATTCGTAATCAGCTACATAGTATTGCTTTATATAATTAAGTTTAAATGTTATATTATTTGTGATAACATAAGAATAATGAATTATTTTACCAGCAAAGTTATTGACTGGTGTTTTAGACAGAATATACAGCTATTTAATTAAAAATGTCATACATCATTACAGTTACAGCTGATGTAAACTTTGTGGTTTAATAAAATAAAAAAATAAAAGAGTTTGTTTGGGTACTATAACATATTCAGTGGGAGAGCAGAGTATGTTAAATGGATGTAGATTTTAGACTACATAGTTTGATAATAGAGTTAGGTTAATTTTTATAGTTTTACATTAAATATAACCTGCAATTGTGAAGGAATGTTTCCAGGATGCATGTTATTTTGAGCTGAATAGAGCTTAGGGATATGTTTATCCCGGCTACATCGACAACATTCCAATGACTTAAATTTCATTTTGGTGCCTGGAAACTTCTCCATACACGTTATGCAGACTGGGATAGTAATCGATGAGATTTTAGCATGAAAATTACGCATTGCTGTGTGAACTTGAGGATCATCAAATGCTGGAATAATATGGTGCAATGAAACCTGGGGATGTTGTCTTGACCTGTTCCACCTAACTTGAGCCAATCTAGTCTCCCGTTGAAGTGGTGTTTCATCAGCTAATTTCTGCTGTTGGTTAGTTGACAACTGCTCTAATCTAGAGGAATTTTGAAATGAAGATTCATTTGCTGTTCTCAACAGTTGGTTAGTGAACAAAAAGTGGAGCCTGTGATCTCTTTCACTATCACTTTCAAACAAATGTGTGACTTACTGTTTTTGTGACATTAGTTGTAGACGTTGCTCTCTGCAGAATGGTTTCCTAAATTTGTAATGAAGATTCATTTGCTGTTCTCAACAGTTGGTTAGTGAACAAACAGTGGAGCCTGTGATCTCTTTCACTATCACTTTCAAACAAATGTGTGACTTGCTGTTTTTGTGACATTAGTTGTAGACGTTGCTCTCTGCATAATGGTTTCCTAAACGAAAATATGTCTCGTATTAACTTATTGAAGTACTATATTTTATTTTATATTTACCTCTTGCATTCGTTGCTGATAAGCTGAAAGGCTTTGCGGTATCGAAATTGTTTGAGTTATATTTTCTGCAACTTTTTTTGCTGCTTTGGGTGTATATGAGAATGGATGTCCTCTGATAGATGTCTTTTCCTTCCTCTTACAGTACAAAAAGTAGTGGGGATATTAGCTTCTTGTTCAGATGGTGTAGCTGCATTTTCAGTGTCTTCAAGAGTAGTTGAGTCTACAGCTGTATAAAGTTGATTGGTACAGTAATCCTCAGGAATAGTCTAATAAATAAATTAGGAACATTTAATGGCTTTTCAAAAAGGAAGATTCTTTACTTTGCTACCTGTTTCTGTTTCGTTTTAGCTCTCCTCCTCCTTGCCCTGTCCTTTTCATTTCTTATCTCTCTCCTTATTATTTTTTCTTCTGGAGTTCCTAACGCCCTCAAAGCTCTTGACCGAGTGTTTCTAACGTTTTGTCTACTGGGCATCACTACTTCGTACCGCGGGTAAACAAAACAAAATGTTGCTAAGAAGGTTACCCGGCCCGCGCAAGCGCGTAGGATAAAGGGAACGTTATGTCTACTGGGCATCGCTACTTCGTACAGCGGGTAAACAAAACAAAATGTCGCTAAGAAGGTTACCCGGCCCGCGCAAGCGCGTAGGAGAAAGGGTACACACGTACGCCCACTCAAGAACAAAAACAATTGCTAGACCTAAATATATATATATATCGCGAACTCATTAGAGAGTCAGCTCCGCTCGCTTCGCTTGCTTCGCTGAATAAATATATATAGCGAAATCTCGATTGAGTTACCCCTGATAGTGTCTCGCTCGCTTCGCTCGCTCGCCAATAAATAAATAAACTGACATCCCCGATTTTCGATTGTGTTACCCCTGTAAGTGTCTAGCTCGCTACGCTCGCTCGCCAATTATAGTCAAAAGGTTGATAGGAAAAGAGTACCTCATCCAAGTGTTCAAATAAAGGATCATTCCCTATTAAAGTTTCCATTTTTTGTCTGAAAGTGAAAAATCAATATCTCCTTCAAATTACTTCTCCATATTCTTATATCAAGTCTGTCGAGTGGGTTGTTCAAGATATCGAGGTCGGGTGTCGTTAGACTACTCCCGGGATGCGCGTAATGTTTGCTCCGTGCGTTGATAAAAGAATTTACCGGAATTGGAAACGCCCATGTATTCGATACAAAACGGGCGCTGTAACTCGTACGAAAATGTATTTGAGGGAAACGCTGATTAAAGCTTTTATTAATATAAACTTTACTAGTACATTCCACACATCATTAAATTGTTATTATTGTATCAGTAACAGTTGGCTATCTAGCAAAGGGATTGTAACACAAGCACTACACACTTTAATTGAAGGTGCTATTTTCATCATATCTATTGAAATGGTTCACAACGGTGTATAGTTGTTTATTTAGGACTAGTTTGGCTTAAATTTGTTTTCTAGCCAGCTAAAGGGATTGTAACAGTTTTGGTCGAATGACTGCAAAATGGTAGCAATTCTTTTAAGCACAATTTATTTTTATACATTAGAATATATCCTTAACTTAGAAGTAGTTATTCCCTGAGTTAGCTGGACTTATGCAGCTCTGGGTACACGTGAACCCTTTCCAGTCCAGGTAGAATTATTTTATCAATGCTTTTTTTTTTGTAGTGGATAAAGGTATATCCCGTGTATTTACGGGTAGAAGTATTGACCCCCGAGACTTAACCGTCACACAGAATTTTCTTGGCCCACGTTTTGGGTAGTTTCGAGTGACCAACCCCTTTCCCTTTTATTACCCTCTCGGGCGGGAGTGAATAATGAAAGTAAAAGGGGACGGCGCGCAAGTTTGCACCGAGGCTAACGAGACTATCACCAAACCAGCTAGCTACTAAGTAATTTCAGCACAATATTTGGTAGTGATTCCCTGGGAATATATAGGAGACTACTAAGAAGTACAGAAACCATTGTTTAATACTTCATCATTTTAGCTAGACCACTTGCACTTGGAGTTGGGTCGTGCTATCGGAATGGGGTGTTGGTAGATATATTGATTTTTTTTCTTCCAGCAGATAACTGAAACTGTAGTTGGTACATTGCTAAGAATGTGAGGAGCAAAAAAAAGAATTACAATTAAATCCCACCCCCCCTTAGCAGCTTATAATATAGTAAATATTTCAAACTTGCATTTACCTAAACGAGGCTTCTAGTGTAGATGAAAATTAATATTAAACAATGGAGCCTATTACCTAATAAAGTATTTAAGGACTATTTGAGTTATATATAGTATTGTTAAATATAGGCTGCTATCAACTTTGCGAAACTTTCAGCCATTTTTTTCCTTCCCATTTAATTCCAGTTATTTCAATGAAAACAATAGCTACAGACATGTACAAATGGCTACTTACCTCTACTAATTTTATAAAAACAGGATGATTATTTGAAGACTCATCCATTCTTAATATGATTTTTTTTCCTTTCAAACCTCTATCTATTGTTTTCTTATAGCTCATACAAAAAGAATGAACCTTATGATTCTTGGAATTGGTATTCATACACATGTATGCTTATTCATACTGAACCCTAGTTGTATTACATGTCATGAATATTAACTTACTCTTTGTGTACACTGATGAGATCAGCAATTTTTTTTTTATGAAGGATATTTATAAATGTATTTTTTTCAACAGTCACTTCCAAGAATTTCAAACAGTAATATTTAAAAAAAAATTTTGGGGGAAGAAAGCTAGTACTAACTTGATATAGTGAGTGTGTCTCTCTATTGCAGTATCAAAGCCATTATATTTCCTCCAATTATTTTAAGACTCTTATTCTTTGTAAGTTAGTCCACTAAATAATTACCGGTTTAATACGTATACACACTTACTCCATATAAACATATCTGTAATTTTAATAGACTAAATAAAGATTTTTATGGATAGACAGTATAGTGTGTTTTCTAACTGAACACTGTAATAAGTCTTATTTTTGATCTCTATAATTTTTAGAAATATTTAATTGTCACTTTGTGTTCATTACTCATTTGAAATTCTGGAAGTTGGAATTTATGAATATGTAAAATATATTTATGCAATAATAATGTTTTCTGCCATTTTAGGGATAATTACAAGCATTTGGGTTTTGTGGCAGATTGTGTATTTAAAAAGTTTAATCACTATACAACAGGTTTAGTAAATGATATGCTTGCGGTATATATTTTTACATATCCTTAGGTCTTTAATGTAGGGTATCCAACAATGGGACTAATTACATTCCTTTCAAGATATGCAATATTGCCACCAAATCGTTCGCCACCATAGCAGTAAGGGACCAGATCTGGCTGGTGAGACAAGAACAATAATTAATGATTAGACTACTGTATACATTCATCACAACAAAGAACTGTATAAATTCATCACAACAAAGAGTCATGCAGTATATGTCACCATTACTAAATAATGTTAAACACAATTGTTACTTCACATAAATATCAATAAGGGTTATTATTTTGTTTTCATAGCTGGATGAGTCAGCATAGCAGTTTCTCACTTCTAGATCATCACTTGTAGCTTGAGGTAGAATTGTACAAAACCAGGGAGGACTATTGAACTGGCAACAACTGCTGGTACAGCCACACCCCTGGCCATCCCAGAGGGGATCATTAGAGTAGTATGTAAATGCTGATATACTTGGTCCAGGATTGCCAGTCTCGCAGAAATAGTTGTTATTAATGAATGACGGTATTTGATACGGCCACGAGCTGCCAGTGTTTGTACATGCACAATTAACATCTGGACGGTAACTTGGGTCTTGTTCATAGTAAGTACCCACAAAGCTCCAGATATGTTGCCTTGAACCAGCTGTTCCGTGGGTCAAAGATATTCCGTCAAGGTAGGCTGTGTCTAATGTGTTGATGTTGTTGTTTAATGCATGATAAAATGCTCCAGCTTGTCCTTTCTGAACAGCCACAATTCTGCCACACACATTGGAGTAGGAACGACCAACAGAAAATGTTACAGAGTCACATACTGCGCCATTTGAAGATGTTCGTCCGCATCCTCTGACTGGAGTTGTGATGTGAGACCATCTTGATGAAGGGCAATTTTGACTGGTATCAGACATATTGAGAAATATGGCTCTAGTCCAATCTCCTGTTCCTCCACAGGAGCATGGGAGTTCCTTGTGGGAATTGAAGTAATTCTCTTGTAAAACTCGTCGTGTAAACTCTTTATGGGCAGTATAATTCACAGAAGGACATGTAGAGTCATTAAATTGAACAGCAGGTATACCTATTGGAAGGTTCGTATTTTGCTCCCGAGCAGCCAACAAGTATAATTGACATAATAGTATGCGTTGAAAAGAATCATTTCACCTATTCATTTAAATAAATAAATAAGTCACTAGCTTATCACTTATACAACAATTAAAGGTCATGTTATCACATAACCCAAGCATTGGACATAGTGGACATCATGGTCTCCCTTCAACCTCCTATGAATTTTTTTTAGCATTGAATTTTTTTTTTTTGTATTTCTGCATCCCACGAGTGTTACTTATTAAGTACTCCAGTACACTCATGCTTAGTTCTGGACAACTGAATATTTGGAAGTATGGGAGAGTTTGTGGGAAATGTTTCACATACCCGTAGCCAGGGGGCGTTCGGGGGAGGGGGGGTGGGTTCGTTTGAACACTCCTTTTGAGTGACTGGAAGTAAATTATTTAGCCACACCTCACATTTAATTTCTGGTATGTCGACTTCTGGTCGATCGTGTCTAAATCGCAATGGAATATTCTGCTATTTGGCGAGCGAGTGAAGCGAGCGAGACACTTACAGGGGTAACACAATTGAAAATCGGGGATGTTTGTTTGTTTGTATTATGTTTGGACGTACGTATGTCATTTTGTACTTTGACCCTCTCGTATTTCCAGTTAGCTCGGTGTTTGACCCCGTCCCAAACGTCACTAAACAGTATCCTCTGGTTTATCGATCATTATCCATATCTTCCTAGAAATTGTATTGTTTACCACTTTGAATTCTTTTGCCGGTGCAGTTTAAACTAAAAAACTTACTGGAGTTCAATTTCTATTCGAGTTAGTGGTGATGGTAAGTTGATAGCTATTAGTTATAAGCTCTACGCAACAGTATTTACTTGAAAATTCATTGTCCACTAGACTTTCCACAAGGTAAGTCTTGCGTAAGTATGTTCAGTTATGTGAAAGTATTGTGCGTTACAGCTATTACGCAAAGAAAAAGTTTAAAGAACGTGACTTTTTTATTTTTTATTTTTTATTTTTTTTTTTTTACACTTCAAACAGTTGCGGGGAGCGGTTACTATGGCGTTGAATACCTTTACAGTATTATAAGTAATTTAAAAACTCGAACTTTTATGGTAGCTTGAATGTTAGAAGTGAAAACCAATCGTTTAACAATAGTGTAGTTTTAGGCTTGCTAGCCATTTGTGCTCAAGCACACCACTAGTTAGCTATAATATCCCCGAATATACTTCATACTTTATATGTGGACAGCCTAGTCTGATTCTAAGTTTTCAAATAAACATTGAGCTCCTTGACTACAAAACATCGCTCTCGATTTGGTACTGATAAAGCAAGCTACGCTACAACTATTCTTTTTATGGTGTGCGTAATGTACTTATTTAAGCAAGCTACGCTACAACTATTCTTTTTGTGGTGTACCGTAATGTATTTATTTAGATAACTTGTAGTACGAAAGGCCTATTAATGGTTCACTGTTTGTGTACAGCTCACGGTAGTGGTTAGAAGCCTGGTTACACGAGAGCGATATAGAGTTAGCTGTTTACCGCTTATTGCTGATAGTCAGCAGTGTTCAATGAATTTATTAATAGAACACATAGAATTTCCTCCCTTCTTTTTCGCATTTTAAAGAATAAACAAAGAAAACAAAAGTAGGTGTGGCTTTCTAGCGTTTCTATGAAATCCAACCCCCCTTTGCAAACTCCTGGCTACAGGCCTGTTTCAACCAATGTGGGAAATTATTGAGCGCTCACGTGATGCATGAATACTCACGGAAGAATCTATTATACTAGTGATGTTCTTGAGCATAAATGGCGCGCGAGCCTAAAAAACTACACTATTGTTATATGAATGATTATGAATGATTTTAATTTCTAGCACTCAAAAAATAATGTCGAGTTTTTTAATTACATTTATATGGTAAAGGAATTTAAATGTAACCACTTGCTGCAACTGTTTGGATTGAAAAACACAACAGCCAAACAATACATGGTATTTAAATGTTTTCTCTGTGATATTCTTTAGCTAAGTAAAATTCTAACACACAGTACTTTCACACAACTGGACATACACACACAAGACTTACTTATCTGGTTAGTCAAGTGGATAACAAATTTTCAAGTACTGTTGTGTACGACTTATTACCATGACAAAGAATGCATTAATTACCACCGCCATTAACTTTAATAGAAATGGAACTCTGGTAGGTTTTCAAGTTTTAACTGCACCCGCAAAATAATTCAAAACGACAAACAATTCAATTTCTAGAAGCCACAACTTTTACTTGCCGGTATAAATCCATTGTGGTCACCCTAAACTCTTCCCTTTCATATCCCCCCATAAAAAAAGAGGAAAGGTTGACATCACCTTTGACTACTAAACACAACACTTTAGTCTTTAAAAAATCAGAGGTGAAAAAAAAATTTTTTTTTAGCTTACAGTGAGCTTTCATCCTAGCTCATTACTCAATCTATCTATTGGTTAAAAATTGAATTTTTTTATTGAATGAAATTTTGCATCAGTTCAAATAGTAACTAATCCATCAGCTGACTAGCTCACTCATTATTTGGGGTAAAGCACATTCCTTAGTTAGATATTACAATCTTTGTAACTGATGTGCTCCAGCTACAGAAGCCATTTCCCCAGAGTACATATGCAACTAGTAACATAGTGCTCTATTAATTCAAGATAAAACTAACCTAGTGGAGATGATGATACTGGAGTCGTAAAATATAGTTGAAAAACGAGAAACACACCGAAAGAAGCACGAGCCGGTAACGCTCCAGGCACAACTTTATAAACGCGAGCTGCGTCGGCCGGGGGAGTGGAGTTATTTTGCGCGCGCGGGCAACTTTTTTCAATATTAATGCTAAGGAAGCTACTACTACTCGAGGGAAGCTGAGGTAAGTACGTAATTCCATATATTTTGTTAGCTAAATATACAAAAATAACTCTGACCTTTCTTTTTTGTAGCTAAGAGCTTGTTGTCAACAGTGACTGGTAAATTCAAACAGTCATGAGAATGGCTCAAATTTGGTACTACAAAAGTTACCACTGCTCAAGAAAATGAGGTAAAGAAAATAATTTTGTATTTGTGTGCTAAAATTGATTGTCTTTTGTTTTTGTAGCTGAGAGCTTGTTGTCAAGAATTTGAGGTAGCTAATTCAGATAGTCAAAGTTGATACTACTACAGAAGTTATGAATACTCAGGAAATTGAGGTAAGTAGTAATTCCATATTTGTTGGCTAAAATTACAAATCAACATGGTTTATTTTTTATCATACTACAAAAGTTACCATTAATCAGGTAAGAGAGTGATTTTGTATTTGTTTGCTGAAATAAAAGGTCATAACTAAAACATAGTAACAATACTTAGTTTTATGTTACTTAACTATCAGGCTCGCTCGCCATTTGTGTTCAAGCACACCACTAGTATATATGTATGAATGTATGTATGCATGGTACGTATGCCCTTTAAACGCGCGCGCGTGCAACTTTTTTCTCCAAAAAAGAACGGCTTTTTAGGCCCCGACCCCAGTTTATTCTGAAACTACAGCATTAAGCAAGCCTTACTTTATTACTTAAGCACAGAAGTGTGAGAAAATTCCTGCGAAAACGCTTGCTTTTCATGAAACAAAAAGTTGATTCGACCGGTTACTATGGCATTGAAGACCCTTTTCCACACTTAATTTCAAAACTTCCCCGTTTTCGGGAGGATAAAATTGTTGGTTGTCAAGAGCCATTGGTAGTCAGAATGCCGTAGTATTAATGCTAAGGTAGCTACTACTACTCGAGGGAAGCTGAGGTATGTACTTAATTCCATATTTGTTAGCTAAATATGCAAAATAACTCTGGCCTTTCTTTTTTGTAGCTAAGAGCTTGTTGTCAACAGTGACTGGTAAATTCAAATAGTCAGAATGGCTCAAATTTGGTACTACTACAAACGTTTCTACTGCTCAAGAAAATGAGGTAAGAAAGTAATTTTGTATTTGTGTGCTAAAATTGATTGTCTTTTGTATTTGTAGCTGAGAGCTTGTTGTCAAGAATTCACGGTAATTCAGATAGTCAAAGTAACTTCAATTTGATACTACAGAAGATATCAATACTCAGGAAATTGAGGTAAGTAATAATTCCATACTTGTTGGCAAATAATAACATTGGTTTATTTTTTTATCATAGCTGAGAGCTTGTTGAAGAGTTACTGGTAATTGAGATTATCAGAATGGCAGATGTTTGTTCCTACACAAGTTAACAAATCAGGTAGGAGAGTGATTTTATATTTGTATGCTGAAATAAAAGGTCATAACTGCTATTATAGTGTATGCATGGACTAAGCTAAAACATTGTAACAATTCTTATTTTTATGTTACTTAACTATCAGGCTCGCTAGCCATTTGTGCTCAAGCACACTATTAGTATACATACCCGTAGCCAGGGGGGGTTCGGGGGGTTCGGTCGAACCCCCCTTTTGAGTTACCGGAAGTAAAGTATTTAGCCACACCTCACATTCAACTTATGGTATGTCGAC
>WLWD01002643.1_pt1 | contig 45640 bp, 26 predicted proteins | sample 6712731 | NCBI WGS metagenome assembly WLWD01 (sample SAMN12718690, study PRJNA576275) | sponge metagenome | isolation source: marine sponge | host: Mycale hentscheli | place: New Zealand: South Island, Marlborough, Capsize Point | collected 2014-11-01 | reverse complement strand
TCTGATTGTTGTGTGTTTAAGCGTGTATTTAAACTCTATTCTTACTTTCTTGGTGTGACGAATTTCTGAAGTATTCAACAGTAATGTGAAGAATCCAGCACATCACCTACACTTTAGCTATGGCCACACACATTCCAGTATTACTTTGTCCTTCACACTGAATCATTCATATCATTTTATTCATGATTTTACTATATTTTCTATCTACTTGTTAAATTTCAACTTTGTTTTAAAATATACAAAAAAAAAGACAATATAATTTTATAATAACATGTACAATATTATAATATATATTATATAATTTTATGATGACATGAAATTGTGGTAGATACAAGCAGCAGTTGAATTTGGAGGGTGGTAAATAGCATCACCATAACCATAGAGAACTGTACCTATATAGACATGAGGAGTAATGGACAGCGAAAGCATAAATAGTGGCATATAGAGTCTATGATGAATTGTATATCTTATTATCTTGGTCAGCAAACAGTAAATTGGCTGAGTTTCTAAATAAAAGGCCCTATTTAAACAGGTAAGAAAATCTGAGTGGACAAGCAACCCGTGATACAAACGTACCTCACATCGTAGCTTGCTCTTGCTAAGTAGCCTTGAATAGCAACAAATTCCTGAGCCTAAAATGAACCAGAATGTCAAGCAGAGGGGTAGAAACGAAGTCACCAAACTACGACTGCATTTTGTTTACAATTGTCTCTGAGGTACTGCGCACGTGTTTGGCCCAGTTTGAGCGCGTGACTAAATCCCGCCGCGTGTAGCGCGGGAAACGTGTGGTTTTATTTATTCCCATAGACTTTTCTATTGAGTTTTGAAACTGCACTTTCACACTGGCTCAGAAGTTTTTAAAGGGAATTTTTTGGACCGCTTCGGCACGAGCTTTCGAATGGTACAAACCCCGGAAGCGTAGCTACTTCCGTTCAAAAGTTATTAACGGTTTTTACCGCGCCAACTCAACTTGGACATTAGCTAGCTGAGTGTAATATAGCTGTAGTGTCAGTAATAAGCTATTGCAAATCAAGCATATCCCAATTGTGTGATTGTTAGATCTTTTTTATTCAGATTTCTTACCGAGTAGCCACCCCTTCACGTGAATGTTTATTTACTCGCGCGTCAATTGCAATTAGTTCACATGATTAAATTGCTTCCGGTTTTTTACCAAGTGCATTCCTCGCTTACCGCGCTTGCGGTCATGCCAACTCAACTTGGACATCTATAGTTCTTGGGATTATGCGATTGTATTTAGTTCGATCATTAACCAGCCAAATATATTTATACTTGATTTATTGTTGATCAAATAGATATTGGTTTGTTATTCGAAATAGATGATATAGATGACAACAACAGAAAGTTTGAATTAAAAAAAAAAGAAAAAAGAAGAAGCAACAATGAAGCATGCTGTTGATATAGAACTATTGTTAAAGTAAGCCTCGGGGGTTCGTCGAGGATGATAGTTAAAATAGTGCATGTGTGATCTTCAAGTTCAATGATTGTCTTGCTCAAACAATCAAAGCGGGGTATTTACACAGAAGAAGGCTCATTACAAGGTTGATGGCTTAATTAAGAATCTCAATTAGCTTGTTGATCTAAAGGAACTGTTCATAGTTAACTTAAGCTTGTGAAATTAAATATTGGCTTTAAAATATGAATGAATTTCCCTGTGGCCAAGCCTATAAATAAAAGAAATTGATGAGTCCATAAGGATCAGCAGTTGTACATAAAAACGATGGAAATTATTGCATAACTGCATGTACTAGACTGACAATGCATGGTATTCAGCAGAAATTTGCTCAGGTTTTTGCAGAGGACAACACTAGAACTTTAGTGGAGTTCTAGAGCCACTGTATGTTGCAACTTTTGCATAATTGGAAAATTTAGCTCGGTGAATAAAAACTACTATTGATTTATAGAATTATGCTTTATTTAATTATCAACTCGTTATATTGAGATCTTACAGTTCTCAACTGAGATTAGCCAAGTGTTTAGACTTTCTATGGGAGATTTATTGTATTGCATAAATTCTCAGTCTTGTGGACCTTCTAGTGCAAGAATGAATCAGTGAAAAAATGAGTTGCTTATATAATTGCACTAGCTAAGACAAAGGGACAATAAGAGAAGAGTCTGGTGAGAGAGTGTAGATTAATCTAAAATGACCGTGAATGAGAAGGAGGGTTTGCACACAATACAACTACAGTTACAGGCGAGAGTGCTCAGTTGTATTGTGTGCACACCATCCGCCTCATTCATGGTCATTTTAGATTAATCAACACTTTCTCACCTGACTCTTCTCTTGTTGTCCCTTTGTCTTACTTTGTACTAAAGCCACTCATTTTTTGTCTGATTCATTCTTGCACTAGAAGGCCCACAAGACCGAGAATTTATGCAATACAATAAATCTGCCAAAGAATGTCTAAACACTTGCCAGGGAACAGTAAGATCTCAATATAAGACTGCATATAATGAACAGGCACTTAACTGTCCAATTTTACCCAGTGTGCATATTTTATGTAAATCTAGTTATATGCAGGTTGCAATCAATATTGTTGACTTAATGTTGTCTAGGATTGGGATTGAAATATATTACACAAACGTATACAAACAGTGGAGTAATTGAAAATTAATTTTATGATGTTTTGTATTCTTCAGTTTATGTTGAAAAAGTTCGTAAAGTGAATCCTCGGCTGTTGACACATGTTGAAATGTTGATTCAGTCACAGTTATAGCTTACTGTTTTGTTTGTACTGTGTCAGTTTTTAGATATAATTGATGTTCTTTTATTTTATGGCTGTTAAATTCTTAATTGCTATGGAGTAGTTTTAGTTTTCACTAAATAGCATAACTGTGACTTCATCAATATTTCACTATTCTTTCATTTTCATTTTTTTTTCATTCAAGTAATCTGAGCCAATAGGGAAATAGGTTGAGATTTTGTTGTGAAAATCAATTCTGTACAACTTCACAGTGACTGCTTTCTTTTTGTTAAAAAAAAAGCACAGTTGATTTTATAGTCCAGAACTTCTATTTGCAGTAAAGTGAGTGACTGTATGAGTTTATGGCCAGCATTCAGGCAAGCACACCACAACTATCAAGAAAGAGTGGTTGTGCACCATTTGATGAACGTAGTCTGTGCATTGTGGGAGCCATTGAGTTGAAGTTTTTATTGGGAAGGATGTTCTTTTGTGGACTATCACAGTCTTATATATTCACATTGCTCTTTTAAACTTTTGTGTGTACTTGAGAGGTACACTCCTTGCATTCTGCTTCATATACATAGTGTAACTTGGTTCTCAACAACATGAAATGGTTATTACAGAAAGCTATTAAGAATAAGCACAATATAAACTGTATTACTTTTTAAAATTTTGTTTGTAGCTCATTTGCATGTTGACAGATAATTTGTTAATTCATTTTGAAGTGTAAGCAATACATTTCACACATCCTTAAAGTTTAAGTCCTGTAAATTCTGAACAGCAACACTGCAAACTGAAAGATGAAGTTGTATGATCTATGAAGTACTGAAATCAGTGAGGAGCTATCCTTTGGTTGTTGTTTGTATTAGTCTGCTAGGATGTATTTTCGCCACATATTTCCTCTGAGCTGTATTTTGTTTTTGAATGGTTAGGAGTGTAAATAATTTGTTGTGAAAATAAATTCTGTATAACTTTACAGTGACCGCTCTCTTTTTTTGAATAAAAAAATGTATAAAAGAGAGTTGCGTAGAGCTAGCATTTCTCAAGGCACTCTCCATCATTGAAACAGTCACAACTTGAGCAGCAATAATTCAGTTTAGCTTCCAGAAAAACATGAAGACTCTTCTCATCTCTGTCATGCTAGCAGTAGTACTTGCTCAAGCGAACACTGCGGCAGAGGTTAGAGAGCGCAGACAGACTGTACAGCAGTGTCAGGATAGATTAGCCAACTCTGCAGCCGCTGTGAGTCAAGTTACAACCAACTGCTTGAGTACAACAGAATGTAGCTCTGGCTGCAGGTCTGCATTGAATGCCCTCAACGATAGTATGGGATGCTGTCTGACAAGTTTGAGTGGTGGAGCTAGAGTGGATGTTTGGAGTACTGCTTTCAATAGATGCAGTATCTCTTTACCTGGCCAATGTGGTTCTACTTCAGCTGTACCCACTTCAGCTGTACCCACTTCAGCTGTACCCACTTCAGCTGTACCGACTTCAGCTGTACCCACTTCAGCTGTTCCCACTTCAGCACAAGCTAGTGTCTTTGCTAGTTTCTCTGTGGTTACTTTAATTTCTGTGGTTTCATATGGTATGAAATTGATATCGAAGAGGATAAGAACTATTCGAGCTGTTCTTATGAATTTAGTATGATTGATTTCAATTTGACCTTGTGTATAGAGATAAAATTCTTTGTTTGAATTTTCTGCGAATATTAACCTGATTAGAGTAATAATAATGATATAACTATGTAAACTATTTTTATAGTAACTTTTACTTTCTTTATTTAAAAGAACTGACAAAGGTACATGTAGATGTGAGAATAATATTGCAGAAAATAAATATTGGCTTTCACTTGTGATGTAGAATTTTATTGTTGCCAAGCCTGCATTGGAGAATCTGATGCGGCCACGGAAGTTGGAATAAAGCATCATCAGGGAATGGTCTATAGAGCCAACACTGTAGTAATGGCATAGCTTGCATATACAGTCTAGTGAAACATAATAGGAACTCTGCATAGGTTTTTGCATAGAAAGCAACACTTGAACTTCAGTGAACTTCAACACAATTTTGAAAATTGAGCTTTATTTTAGTTGTTTGCACCGACAAATTTCTTAAAATAGACACCCTTTTTCAGTTTACAGTATTTTTCTTACTCTTTTTTTTCTTCCTTCCTTGTACTATGCAGAATTACGACTACATATGGTTTGTGGATTGATCCCAGTACTGCTTGCTACATTTGTTTTACTATTGAACCACAATTTATTCTGCTCATTTCCTACACTGTCAATAGATTTACTAATGCTTTTTTTCCTGTACCCTTTTATATTTATTAGTGAAAACTCCATAAATAGAAAAGATTGGCTGTCACAGGAATTAAGCAAAGGATTGCCTGCTCAACATAAATTCATTTTGGTTGGTTTATGTGTTGTGGTTATCACAGATATTGCTTTTCCTTTTATACAGTATAATTCTTATCATACAATAGTTCAGGAGATTATAAAGGTATTTGTACAGATGAAATATTTTCTATATCTAATTTCATATGGAGTATTTTGTTATGTGAAGACTCATAAGGTATTCTAACGTTTTAGACTTGTGAGTCTCATTGTAAATGTGGTCCAGAGCTCCTGTAGTATTGCCTATTGATAGCTCTGATATATCTCATGAGAAGCCTATGTTAGTCTAAGGAATCTTTCAGCTAAATTTAAGACCTTGTGAATTTCATCCTGTGTAGTACTTATTTGTGTTTTTGTACCATTCATTGGCAATTATATAATACTCCATGTATGTCACATATACACTCAATCACCTCTTATCTCGACGCCTCTATTATGGGCATGCCTCTATACCGGGCACAGGTTAGTCACTCAATTAATCAATTCTTACCACGTGAGGTCACTCAATTGATGACTATTACCAATCACAGCAGCGAAAGCCAGTTATTTCTAGTTCCAGAGAGTTGCAGAGAAACCTATAGAGGGTTGCAACTGAAAGAGAACTGTGTTTAAGCTTGAAAAAAAAAAGCCTAAAACTTATTGGAAATGTTTGACTCAACATGTAGTTGGAGAACATTGTCTTTCCCTGAGTAAAGGGCATTTCTGAGATACGGGCACCCTCAGGTTAAAAAGTGCCTGGGTAAGCGGGGATTGAGTGTACTCAGTGAATCACATTTGTTATTTTTAAAACAATTAAAATTATAGCACAGGTGATTTTATAGTCCAGAACTTCAATTCACAGTAGTGAGTGACTGTATGAGTTTATGGCCAGCATTCAGGCAAGCATACCACAACTTTGAAGAGAGAGTGGTTGTGCACCATTTGATGAATGTAGTCTGTGCATTGTGGGGGCCATGGAGTTGAAGTGTTTATTGAGAAGATGTTCTTTTGTGGACTATCACAGTCTTATATATTCACATAGTTGTCTTAAACTTTTGTGTGCACTTGAGAGGTACATTCCTTGCTTTCATATACATAGTGTAACTTGGTTCTCAACAAACACAAAATGGTTATTACAGAAAGTAATTATAGTATAAACTTTATTACTTATTAAAATTTTGTTTATAGCTCATTTGCATGTTGACAGATTATCTGTTAACTCATTTTGAGGTGTAAGCACTGCATTTCACACATTCTTAAAGTTTAATTCATGTAAATTCTGAACAGCAACACTGCAAACTGAAAGATAAAGTTGTATGATCTATGAAGTACTGAAATCAGTGAGGAGCTATCCTTTGGTTATTGTTTGTATTAGTCTGCTAGGAGGTATTTTCGCCATGTATTTCCTCCGAGCTGTATTTTGTTTTCGAGTGTAAAGAATTTGTTCTGAAAGTGATTAATCTGAACTGTGTGATTGTGACTGACCAGTTTTCCGGTCCGTGACGATATAAATAGGAATGAGTTAGCTATCAGATAGACAGCAGAGCGAAATATTCTCTAGAGGCATTTTCAGCTACATCGAATCAGCAACAACTCAATACACAAGCTTCTGGAGAAACATGAAGACTCTCATTATCTCTGTTGTGCTAGCGTTTGTACTAACTTTAGCACAAGTGAATACAGAGGAAGAAGCCAGGGATCGCAGACAGACAATAGAACAGTGCCAGGAAAGGCTAATAAACAACCAAAACTCAATTTCAAATGCACTTGTACAAATTGAAACCTCATGCGTTGGTACAACATGCAACTCTGACTGCAGGTCAGCATTGAATACTATAAAGAATGATATTGGATGCTGTCTGGAGAAATATAGTGGTAATACTGCTGGTGTGGATGCTGCCTATCAACAGTGTGGCCTTTCTCCTCCGGGCAGATGTAATTCAGCTTCTGGCATCTTTACCAGTTTTTCAGCCATTACGTTAGTTTCAGTGGTTTGTTACCTCCTGAATTAATGGCATAGAGGATAAACAACTGTTTGAACTGAGTGATGACTATTACTTTTATCGTTATAGATTTAGCTGTTGTGTCTATCAATTTAAAAATTTTCTTTTTATACAGGGGTTCATCATTATAAACAAAAGTTGTGTTCACTGTTTTATACTTTTTTTGGTAGTGTACTTTTCCTTTCAAATTGATCAAAATTGACTTGGCAAGACAAAATATAGCCGTATTCGAAGAATTAACTGGCATAGTGAATGCATATATCAGAAAACATTCACTAGGAGTGTTGCTCATGCCAATGGAGTGACTAACTTGCCCCCTTTTTTTAATTTACAATAGTGAGTTTGATAAACACTTTTTCCCAACTCAGTTCAGCGACCCAGTGTTTATTTCTTGTAAGATACAATAGGTTAATAATGCACTTCAATATACTCCAAGCTTTTAAATCCTAAATAGATATTGCTACCGCACTCTCTGATATATATGCCTTTTAGTATGTCACTTGTCTATCAAGCAGTGAAAATGTGGAGGAGGTATTTTGCACCTATTTGTGTTGTCGGCACATTATTAGTGAGTACAGAAAGGTATAAAAGATCTTGAAATCACTTTCATATTTCTATTGTAATGCTGGCTGTACGGATGTACTGATGAGCATATTTAATATATAAAAATGTTGAAGTCCAAAGGAAAGCATGTAAAGCAAGCATGCATATTTAAAAGAACACTAGTAGAAACATTTTTCGTATTTCTATGAAATCACATGGTACAGTTTGTTTTGTAGGTCATATTTTATCTTTCTTTTTTTGGTGTGAGTTTGTGCCAAAATATTTGTATGGCTTTTCCTGATTTTAATTATATACAAGAAGCCGATTATCGCCGAATTACGCGTTTCCGCGTCAAGCACGAGGGTGCTTCATAGCGCGGGTTACGCATTTTTGCATAACCGCCATAGTACCCGCTTCAATTAGCTACCAGCAGCAATCGCGAGTGTTTCAAGAGCTCCCACAACGCCGTAGTGATTCTCCTGTGAGGTAAGTGTAAGGGAGGCAAGGTTTTAATGACCCTTACCATAGAATTTTTTTTATTATTTGTAGATTGAAATTGTAGCACTGTTTTTGTATAAAGAAAATCAAAGTTACAAAAAAAAATATGTATAGCTATAACTAATAGACAAAAATATTTATCAATTATTAATATGATATAAAGTTGTCAATAAAATTTAAAGACTGCCAAGAAGTCTTCATAGAGGGCAGTGATGAAGAATTTTAAGATCTCAAAGAAATAGAGATAGAATAAGGCAGAAGACTTCTCAGGTGTAGAGGTCCGTGGCCAAGAAGTCTTCATGGAGGGCAGCAATGAAGAATTTGATGACCTGGAGGAAATAAAGGTTGAAAAAGGCAAGCTATTTTAGCTTCGTTTGTTCATACACAGAGGGTTATATAGATTTTGAACAACACTAACCACAAAAAGGTCAAGTTATTATTGCATGAGGATACAGACTTTCTTCCTCCCAGTTCTCCCCTACTTGAAGGTGCCCATAAAATGGATTTCTTAGAGAAAGTTTCTCAGGTATGAAGAGAAGGATGTGCAATCTATGTCAAGAACAGTAACAACAGACACATCATGGTACGGTACAGTGGTGATTATGGGGTGTGGCTTTGTCACCATGGGAGTTCAATCGGACTGCTTCATAGTATTATCAGAAAAAAATCCTAGAATTGCAAACACAGTAGTCTATATAATTGCTTGTTATGTTATATATTATATTATCCTAGTATATGGCTCACACAAAAAAAAAAAAAGCCAATAGTTGCTGAATTATTTCAAAGCAAGCGGCTGGTGAACATTTAAAACAACAATATATAGCTATGAAACATGAGGTCTTAGCCTAAACTTTTACAATACTGATGCTAACAATGGTAATACTTACCTTGAAGCTTGTAGTTTCCAATGAGTGTGTACTTCACACTTCAAACGCCTAGAAACTAAACAAAACTTAGCCCGCGGGTAGAGGAGGGCTTTAGCTTCAATCAGTTAATACATCGCCGTCGGTTACTTCGAAGCGTATTGCCTCCAGACAACAAAAAGCTCAGGCGGTTCAAGCCTCGAGGTGACGGTCACGATTTCTTGTAAACAATTTTCGGAGTACGCGCACGTAAGCGCGAACTTAATTTCCAGCGTTAATCGGTTTTAATATAGCCGAAAGCATGAGTAAAATCACTCAAGTCCCTCTGCAAAAGAAGGAAAGTCACTTCAGGGGCAGAACCCAAGATAGCAACCAGAGGAACATGAAGTTTATACTCATCCCTGTCCTGCTGGCTCTCTTTATTCTCTTCAACATCAGTGAACACTGAACAGCAAGCCAGAAGAGTCAGGCAGACAGATGAGAAGTATGGAGAGAAGATAGGAGTGGTCCTATATAGTGTCTCTTCAGTTGATATTAGCTCTACTTGGACTCCAAATTGTGACAGTGATAACTGCAAGGTTACAATGACCACCATTGGTGACTTTCTTGGATGTTGTGTCTGGCTAGCTGGTTCTGATGTCACCTGGGAGAGTGAATGAATCTTATATGTAGTTGCTGAAATATATAGCTTGTAGTTGCATTCAATACACAATACTGTGGCTGACAAACAGACTGATTAGGATTGACTGTTTAAGATGCTCTAGTTATTTGGATAGCTTCACATATTTTTATGTCATCTGGTTCCAATAAGTTTCCCTGTATACATTAGCTCACCATAATGGTATATATGCAAGCACACAGAACTTCATTATTTCCAATTATTTTAATTGATCCATGTACAAATGGTAGTTAAAATTTTATCGACTTGGACGGTGCACAAGTTGGATGGATATTACGTAAGTAGAAGGTGAGACTTTCTGGAGTAGGGTGTTAGTCTATCCAATGTAAGAAGACGTATGAACTCAACATTATGCTTACATTAAAATGTTACCCCAACTTAGGTATTGTGATTGTTAATACAATAGTTCAACTTATTGTACCATAATTTATATTTTAGAAACAAACAACAAGGAAACATATTTTCCAAAAGGCAAATTTTTACCACAACTAATTCATCAAAACAAACAACAAGGAAACGGATTCCCAAAAGGCCAATTTTTACCACAACTAACTCATCGTTCTTACTTGGATTAAAATTTAGATTGATGCAATCATGCTTATATATTTGCACCTTCCTTCAGTTGAATAGGTATTTTAAGTAAACTTGTGGCCTTGAAATTTCTGAACAAAAGCTATTTTCTTATGGCTGTAAGTGACAAGAAGTTTAAAGCAAACTCTCAGCGGTGCTATGCATTAGCTAGCTATCAGACCAAAATAATAATTTATTAGGCAAATACTTAATCAGGTATCATTATAGCTCAATAAAAACATTAGACGTAAATGCTATGCTGTCTTCATAAAAGAAGTTATACAAATGAGTGATACTCACTGGTTATTTCAATGTGAAAGTCCAATTCCAGCACTCTGTAAACTACTTGCGTAAAGTAAGAACTACCATGGGAAGCAAGAAATTATTAGCTCAAGTGATTACTTGATACATTTTAGCTACTTTAAAAAAAGCTGGTACCTACTTTTAGGCTGACTACTACCATTTTCTCAAACATTAACACGAAATTTAAAGAGTAGCACAATATAGTGAATTAAATTGTCATTCTGAGTAAGTTCATACCAAATATAATGGTTAATTCAAATATTCTCCCAAATAATAGCATGACAGACAGACAAACAGACAAGACAACTACTTAAGCATGCACGCTGAGGGTTAGAAAAAAGAAAAAGACGTGTATAGACAGATTGACTGACAGATGACTACATCATAACCTCTCTACTGAAGTTTATGATGCCATTCATGCAGTTTAATAGTCTCTTCTTTACTTTACAATTTATCATATACTTTCCAGGAATGACCTTGTATCTTTCACTACGTCTCAAGTCACTCATTATCATATTCACCTCTTGGTGTATCATGTCTACTAGTAATGTGCTTCAGCACAAATGGCGGGTGAGCCATTGTGCACAAGTAGAAAGCATGTACAAATAGAAAGAGTACCACTGTAGGAAGGAAAAACAATTTAACCTTAATCTGATAAAAGTTGATAGTCCATTTATTTATATAAATAGCTTATGCTATAGCTAAGTATATAGCTGTTGACCTTTAATGAAATTACTTTCTTACCTCAATTTTTCTGAGTAATGGTTACATTCTAAATGATCAATACTCCTCACAAAATGCACTCTGCTACTAACAAGGGCCGAATGTTTTAAAATTATGTATGGTAAAGGGTTTTTCAATGCCGTAGTAACAACCTATTGCTGAAATTTTTTGTGACTTGAATAAAAAAACAAACACTTCTAACAAATTATAGCACAGCTTTAAGCCACTTGCTTATACAGGGGAAACTAAGTGAAGCCTAAAAGCTGTAAAAATATATATGTATATATTTATTCCAAGCTAGATATCTTCACAATGATATTTTTAGGTACTGACCAGTGATCTCTCAGATATCTCATATGGTGTTATCTCATGGCTGTATTGAGCAAGCTCATTACCAGAGTAGTTATAGCAACAGGGCCTGGCGGTACAAGTTTTCTGGGTTTTTACAGCTACCTTTACTCTGGTGGAGCCTACCCAGCCAGGTTAGAGCAGCTGCTATAGTACCAGCTGGAGTTGTGGGGAGCCCCTAGTGAGTTTTCTTTAACTTTACTCCATGAGTTACCAAAAAAACTACTCCAGTGAAGATATCTAGTGTGGAATAAACCACTTATTACACTTGGTCAGAGTGATATGACTAGACATTTCACTCTCAGGCTATATTTTCACTCTGCCAGCTTGTGAAAATAAATTAGCTATTTCACCTTATCACACTCTGACTCATGTAATAAGTACTATATATATATATATATAAACAAAAAACAAACAAACAAACAAAAAACAACAACAGCTGATTGTGTAAGTGCTACTCTTTGGCTAAACAGTAGCAGTAAAACACACTTTCACACACACACACACACACACACACTTGTGTACTGGATATGCCAACACAAGATTTAAATTGTACTATTAGTGACTTGACTATGGAATGGATTTTTAGTAAGAACAGTACTGGGCGTAGATTAACAACACAATAACAACAGGTGTAACTACACAGTCTGCACAGTCTTATTGCTTCTGGTAAAGGGATTCAAAGTCACAGCCACCACTCTTAAAAATAAGCTAATACTTTAGTCATTTTTTCTCTCAAGGTGCATAAGCATTAATATGCCTTTCAGAACTGACTCAAGATAAAAAATAAAAAAAGAAATAAAAAAAAGAAAAAAAAGAAAAAAGAAAGACCACTGAAATGTTACTGCCCTTCACACATTGAACTTACTTAAAATGTATGTAGACTAACTGTATCTACCACATGGTCCTGCTTGATGTACCAATCAGAAATGCAGTACCATATGGCATTTTAGTCCATTCTGTCTATCCTTTTCCAATTTTTCATTGAAGTAGGTATATCTGTTAGCCTTTTATCTCACCTGCTGTATATTTTCTTGACCATACTATCACATTATGTGATGCTTTTTCACTTTATTTATACAGTTATTGTAGTTCTTTCATTGATTGTAAATTTAGTTAGCTTCACCAAGTTATTATTGTTCTTTTCTGACAAATTTCACTTGCTCTATTATCCTCTATCCTTCTAGACTTCACTATCATCATTACCATTCAAACAAGAGACAAATTTTAAGTTAAAAACTTTGATAAAAGTTGATTTTTTTTTCTACTGCCAGATCTGTATACAAAAATGAAAACAACAACAAAAAAAGCAACATTATTTTAGTAACTTTAGTGTAGTCTCTGATTACCAGTAGCTCCTGACAAGAATCGCTATAAGCCACTAATGAAGGGTTGATGTAGTTGAAATTACTTATGGTAAAGGGTTTTAATGCCATAGAAACCACACTTGTTGCAATTTTTGGTGACTTTGAAAGAACAAGCATTTCTAAGGAATTATCACACAGATTTGAGCCTAATAAGATTTACTCTCAGCAGTAGTAATCCAGGGGGACTGTCTAACAAGCTGAGTGTTTAAGGGAAAGAAGACAGCTAATATAAATTGTGTTTAAAAATTTTTTGTGCTATTCTTTAGCTGAGCAGTAGCTGTAACACACACTGAGGAAATACCAACACAATTGTATTTTCTTTGTGACTTGACTATTGATGGATTTTCAAGTAAGAGCTGTACTGTTGCAAAGGATGTGTAGCTATGACCTACCAAGAAAATAAACTTGGGTAAGTTTGTAAGACCTATTTGTGTCCTGCATATTTAGATCATGTCAGAGACAACCTAATTTAAGGAGATAACTAAATTTCTTTCTATGGTAGAGTAAAGGTTACTAAACCTGGAATTGGTTTGCTAGCTGGAATTGATTTGCTAGCTGGAATTGATTTACTTAGCTGGAATTGATTGCTGGTCAGCAAAGTTATCTTTTCACTCTACTGCATGTGTCACAAGTCCAATGGAAAGAGGAAAAGGAAAATCAACACACTCTTTGCACATGTGTTTTGGCGATTTATTTTATCTTATTGTACTATACCAAATGTAGTGCAAGAATAGAATCTATCAGAAGTTAAAACCAACTAAACTTCAATGCTGGCAATTAGAATCTCTTTCTTAGTTTTCTGAGGAACTGAATATAATACTTACTGTGTGGTATTAAGTTTTGGTCAGCTATTCAAGCAAAAATCTTTGCAGTAAACTACCTTCTTTTAATTGAGTAGATGATTTTTCTATCTGTTATATATATGTTGCAAAAAGCACTTAGTGCTTAGTTTGCTGGTTACGTGTTGTTTCATTTATCACTTATAACATTAAAGCTACTACTAACTGCTACTAACTGCTACTACTACTACTACTACTACTACTACTACTATGTACTTTGGTTGCTTCTACTTATGCATGTTTACTGTCTCTCACTGCTCTCTTTCCCCTAATTCCTTAATTACAGTTTTAACTAAAACTAACATATTCGTGTTTGTTTGCTTGAGTTAATGGATATTTTTGTTTAAAGTCTTAGTTTATTCTAGCTATCTTAAGTACCTATTTATTTATTTTAAAATGTAACTCTTTCTTGTGTAGAAACGCAAAGTACCTATTTATTAATTTTTTGGCCAATGTAAGTCTATCTCGGAAACAGAAACGCAAGTCATGTAGTATTTTTGTTTTTCCATCTACTGTCTGTTATTTTATTAAGCTATTTAGATACATTACCAGTAATGTCTGTAGCTTTAGATTTAAAATACTGTAGGAAGAAGTCTTACCTTTATTTCTGAATTTTTGGGAAAGGCTAATAGGCTGAAACACATGCTGCGTTGCTTCCCTCCCACCTTTTTTTCTAGGTTTGAAGTTTATTTTGTAATCACCAGTTAGGAAACCATTCATTGTGCGTTGTCATACCTCTCACTTTTCTGTACATCTAGTTTTTTTTCTCTCTCGTGAAAGAATGCTTAGCCTATACCTTTTCTGTAGATCAAGCAAAAAACAACAACAAAAACAACAACCAGAAACAACAAACAAACAAAAAACAAGAGCTGTCTTAGTATGAATTTAAAACCAGCCAACTATTTTTTTTATAATATCAATCGAGTTCTCTTTAATGTGTCAACCTGGCTCTAATTTGGAGTGCTGGGTGTTGATTTCATATGTCTGCTTTTGTATGTTGTGACCCTTTAGCCAAAATGCAGCTATAATTAAAACAATGTTGTAAGAAAGAAGGGAATAAAAACATGGTGAAATATTTCATGAGCAAGCTTTGTTTTCATTCTCTTGTGGCTCGTGATAAAAAATTAGCCTGCTCGTGAATATCTTGCCATATCATGCTCTGACGAGTGTGGCAAGTGGTTTATCCTATACTACAGATCTTCACTGCAGTAGTTTATATAACATTAAAAATGTTTATAGTAAGAAATACAATCGCACACCACTTGTACCAAATGTTTAAGTCACTTCTCATCTTCTCATCTTTCTCTGTTGGTTGCTTTATTTCTGTCAATGAACTGCTGTACCTCCTCGTTGTCAAGGTCAACTGTAATAGTGCCTCTGCCACCTGGATGGTTGCTATTAACTACTAGCATATCTGATGGTAATGAGCATGTGTAATACAGCACAAGATAACAATTGTGAGATATTAATTGAGGAGGTCGTGTATAGAAGGGCATAGCCATGGACATATTTCGCAACATGTGGAAAATGGTGGCAATTAGTTTTTGTCACCAACTTCCGGGAGACCATTTTAGAATGCAATACAGCAAATTAGCACACACAAGAAAAACTGGGAAACAACACTACTGTAAGAAATAAGTCATGAGCACCTAATATGACGCAGCTAAATTCAACTGCACAGGATATATAATGTACTGTCAGAGTGCTACTAGTTATATCCTGAGGGGCTCATCTTCAATCAAGAATTATTTTGGCACACACACACACACATGTTACTGATAGAAGCTAGACTACAATATTCCATTGTATCACTTGCAAAAATGATTATATATTATATTATATATAGCTGTTTGCAATTTGGGGCACACGGTAGTGTTGATCGAATTGAAAGAATAGTAAGCTATTTTGGAGGGTCCTCTTTGCATGGCTACTTTTTTTTTAATTTGAATAGAAGGAGCTAGAGGTTAAAGGCCATGTTGGAGATTCTCCTTTTTATACCTGGATCTAACCGAAGGAATTCAGAATGTGGTAAACAAGGCCACAGATTTCGCGCATAAAGAATAGCATTAAATTGTAATTGCGACCTCTACATTTAACAATTATGTCATGTATCAAGAAGCTAAAAATATTACCTCGAAGATATCTAGTATAGAATACATATAATATATATATATATATACATAATTATAGTACTTATTACATGAGTCAGAGTGTGATGTGGTTAAATATTTCAAGAGCAGGCTACCCCCCCCCCCCTCCCCACAATCGTAAGCGATTGTTGGTAATACCCAGTTGTCATGCTGTACTCACATGAGTAAAAAATTTCTTGCACCTACATGTACCTGTGGTAGTTTTGCTTCATAGTCTCAGTGGTTTACCGGCTGGAGTTCCCTGTTGAACTACCTGGTAGGTGAGTGTCTCTGGCATGTTTTCTTATGAACACAGCATTTACGTCTAATCATTTCATTGCAAGAACTACACTTCAACTTGCACGAGTCACACATCGACTTTCATGAGTTACATATTGATATATTGATACTACATCAAATGAATTATTCTTTGGGTCTTTTAATAGCTAGCTAGGTACTTTATTAATGCTGAGGGTTCACACCTTTAGTGCTTCATTATTTAGGTTTTTGCAGTTACCATTAACTTATCTTATTCTTTTGTACAGGCATGCATGCATACGTATTCGTATGACATTTTCATTTTGCAAGTCTATAGTTGCTTCTATTTTTCCACAATATACACTGTTATTATTCTATTGATCTTTTTATAAAACAAAATTTTAAAAATCAATGACACAATGATACAGTTACCAATAATACTGCAGCTATTAAAAGTTTCAACGTTTTGTGTATTTTATATACTAGTTCATAAAGTAAGAAATAACAGAAACTAAAGTAATGACAAAAATACTTGCAAAAACACCAGAAGCAGAATTGCATTTGCCAGGTGGAGTGAGGTTGCAAAACTCATAAGCTTGATTTACAACAGCCATGTTGCCACTTAACTTCCCAAAACAGCATCCAATATCATTGTTGATGGTATTCAGAGCAGATCTGCAATCAGAATTGCAAGAATTTCCTATGCAAGAGGATTGGATTTGAATAACAGCTGCAATAAATGAGGCTTGATGTTGGACAACCCTTTCCTGACACTGTTCTACTGTCTGCCTGCGTCCTCGAATCTCCTCCTCCTCCTTGGTGTCCACCTGTGTTATGGTGAATGCTACGGCCAGTAGGGCAAAGAGGAAGAGAGTCTTCATGTTTCTTGCTGTTGTAACTGACTCACTTAGTTGGTGTAGGCAGGCAGTTTTGATAGTTTAGCTTAGGATTTGAAAATCTTTTGAGTTGCTCTGCTTTATCTGACTTGTACATTTCTTTTATAGCTGGAGTGAAGAGGGGTGGGGGAATGGATTAGTTTCCCGTGTAACTAGCTATTGCTCTTCTCAATCTGGACTAATATTAAATTACTGTAAACATTTCCTGTATAAAGGACTAGCTGCTGTTGCACAGCTCCTTACAACATTTTCATTGATTAGAAAATCAGTTTAGCTCTATTCAAGTTTTGTATTAAATGCTAACATAGTCAATTTTATTATTTAATTGGAGGAGAGAGGCTTTTTAGTGGTATTTCCACAAGAAGTGAAGTGTTCCCGGTGGACATGTCCCAGGGAGTTCATAGAACTATTTTAGATGCATGTTTTTGTGTCTTCCTGTATTATGTTTTTGAGAGTTGATTTTGTTGTCAGGCTTGTCAGCAGGTCTGCCCAGTATTCAGTTTCACACCTTGCTCTTGCTCTTTATCCTTTTCTCTCAGTGTATGTTTATTGTAAGGTGTGTGACTTACTTTTATGAAGATGTTTGGTGCTTTGGCCAGCCGGGTAGTTTTTGTGAAGATGTTTGGTGCTTGGCCTAGCTAGGAAAACTTATAAACCTTTCTTACAGTATCCAACCATGCTACACAGCATGAAATATCTTTATCAATTTTATCCAAACTAAATCTGCACAGAGAATTGCAAGACGTTTGCATGCACAAGTTTCGGATGTTATCAAAAGCCATAACATCAACTTTGACTTGATGTTGGGCAACCTCATTGTCACACAGTCCTGCTGCCTGCCTGCGTCTTCTCCTCCTCCTCAGTGTTCACCTGTGTTGTTATGGTGAATGCTACTGCCAGTAGGACAAAGAGGAAGGTAGTCTTAATGTTGCTGTTGTGGCCTGCACACTTGGATGCAGTTTATTTGGAATTTTTTATTTTTATTTTTAGAAGTATAGGATCTAAATTGCCATACTCAATTAGAAATTTCACTTTTTTTTTATAGCTGGATTAAAAAGGGGTGGGGTGGGAGGTTGAATGTTGGGGAATTCATGAACTATTTCCTGTAGAATGTTAAATTACTGTAAGGACTTCCTGTTGATATCAGCTCTACTTGGACTCCAAATTGTGACAGTGTGATAACTGCAAGGTTACAATAACCATTATTGGTGACTTTCTTGGATGCTGTGTCTGGCTAGCTGGTTCTGATGTCACCTGGGAGAGTGAATGAATCTTATGTGTAGTTGCTGTAATATATAGCTTGTAGTTGCATTCAATACACAATATTGTGGCTGACAAACAGACTGATTAGGATTGACTGTTTAAGATGCTCTAGTTATTTGGATAGCTTCACATATTTTTATGTCATCTGGTTCCAATAAGTTTCCATGTATACATTAGCTCACCATAATGGTATATATGAAGCACACAAAACTTCATTATTTCCAATTATTTTAATTGATCCATGTACAAATGGTAGTTAAAATTTTATCAACTTGGACGGCGCACAAGTTGGATGGATATTACGTAAGTAGAAGGTGAGACTTTCTGGAGTAGGGTGTTAGTCTATCCAATGTAAGAAGACTTATGAACTCAACATTATGCTTACATTAAAATGTTGCCCCAACTTAGATATTGTAATTGTTAATACAATAGTTCAACTTATTGTAACATAATTTATATTTTAGAAACAAACAACAAGGAAACAGATATTTCCGAAAAGGCCAATTTTTACCACAACTAATTCATCGAAACAAACAACAAGGAAACATTATTTTCCAAAAGGCCAATTTTTACCACAACTAATTCATCGAAACAAACAACAAGGAAACATATTTTCCAAAAGGCCAATTTTTACCACAACTAATTCATCGAAACAAACAACAAGGAAACATATTTTCCAAAAGGCAAATTTTTACCACAACTAATTCATCGAAACAAACAACAAGGAAACGGATTCCCAAAAGGCCAATTACCACAACTAACTCATCGTTCTTACTTGGATTAAAATTTAGATTGATGCAATCATGCTTATATATTTGCACCTTCCTTCAGTTGAATAGGTATTTTAAGTAAACTTGTGGCCTTGAAATTTCTGAACAAAAGCTATTTTCTTATGGCTGTAAGTGACAAGAAGTTTAAAGCAAACTCTCAGCGGTGCTATGCATTAGCTAGCTATCAGACAGACCAAAATAATAATTTATTAGGCAAATACTTAATAAGGTATCATTATAGCTCAATAAAAACATTAGACGTAAATGCTATGCTGTCTTCATAAAAGAAGTTATACAAATGAGTGATACTCACTGGTTATTTCAATGTGAAAGTCCAATTCCAGCACTCTGTAAACTACTTGCGTAAAGTAAGAACTACCATGGGAAGCAAGAAATTATTAGCTCAAGTGATTACTTGATACATTTTAGCTACTTTAAAAAAAGCTGGTACCTACTTTTAGGCTGACTACTACCATTTTCTCAAACAGTAACACAAAATTTAAAGAGTAGCACAATATAATGAATTAAATTGTCATTGAAAAAGACGTGTATAGACAGATTGACTGACAGATGACTATATCATAACCTCTCTACTGAAGTTTATGATGCCATTCATGCAGTTTAATAGCTGTACTCTATCCTTTTTAGTAAGCATGTCTTAAGAAGCAGCTGTACCATCTGGAAAGCTTTAAAAAAAAAAAAGCAATTAAAATTGTAAAAAAATTTTTATTATCTTGAAAAATAAAATATGTAAGCTGTGATTATGGCACATAAGTATGTTTCCTGTATGCTTAATCAGCATAGTAGTTATAGTAGATGTCCTTCTTATTCTCTGTCCTATAGTCTCTTCTTTACTTTACAATTTATCATATACTTTCCATGAATGACCTTGTATCTTTCACTACGTCTCAAGTCACTCATTATCATATTCACCTCTTGGTGTATCATGTCTACTAGTAATGTGCTTCAGCACAAATGGCGGGTGAGCCATTGTGCACAAGTAGAAAGAAAGCATGTACAAATAGAAAGAGTACCACTGTAGGAAGGAAAAACAATTTAACCTTAATCTGATAAAAGTTGATAGTCCATTTATTTATATAAATAGCTTATGCTATAGCTAAGTATATAGCTGTTGACCTTTAAATTTAGCTAACACATAATGAAATTACTATCTTACCTCAATTTTTCTGAGTAATGGTTACATTCTAAATGATCAATACTCCTCACAAAATGCACTCTGCTACTAACAATGGCTGAATGTTTTAAAATTATGTATTTGTAAAGGGTTTTTCAATGCAGTAGTAACAACCTATTGCTGAAACTTTTTGTGACTTGAAGAATATAAAACACTTCTAACAAATTATAGCACAGCTTTAAGCCACTTGCTTATACAGGGGAAACTAAGTGAAGCCTACAAGCTGTAAAAACAACAACACTGTAGTTCGATGTGAACAGGACTAAAGAAGTCAAGTTCAGAATTGACCAAGCCAGGTGCTTCAACTTAGTATTGACAGAGTTTTTGTAAATTCTCGGCTTTGTGGGCCTTCAAGCAATACAAGACTGAAATAGTAATGGTGTACCAGCTACATATATATGCTGGTCTACAGATGACATGACTGGAAATTAAAAGCAACAATAGACAAAGAATACGAAAAGGGATTGAGCCCTTTCAACAGTCTGTGTGTTTGCCTCCAGCGAAGGTGTTGATAGGTGGGTGGGTGAATGGGTGAACAGACCACAATATGTAGGAATAGATTGGGAGAGGTTTGAAATGATATTAAGATAAAGTAGTAAGTGGATTAAATCGATAAATAATAGATAATAAATAATAAATAGGTAGATAAATAGGTAAATAAAACACCAGGCTCTAGATGTAACCCCTTCAAGAACATGCTGAGGGAAATGCTTATGCTTATACTCAAAGAAAATTCATTCATCTTTGCTGGAGAACACTACAGACAGATCACGGGCATAGCCATGGGCACACCTGTAGTCTGTACTCTTGCCAATCTATTTATGGGTAAGGTTGAACATGAAGCTCTAAGTGCCTGGGGAGGTACCCAACCATTGGTATGGCTACGCTATATTGATGACATTCTGGTCATCATGAAAGACTCCCAAGAGAAACTACTAGAACTAGTCAAACACCTCAATGCAAGAATATCTACCATCAAATACACAGCTGAGATATCAGACAAGTCCATAGACTTCTTGGACTTGACCATATTCAAAGGCCCTAGATACCAACAACAAGGAATCCTCGACATTCGACCATACTCTAACGCAATCGATCCCCACTCCTATCTCCACTATTCTTCTGCCCACCACCCATCCATCAAATCTGGTGTGGTCAGAGCAGAATTCATTAGAGCACTGCGAAGATCATCGTCACCAGCCATTTACAGCTAGGCAGCAAGGGAACTTTTTTCCTGGTTTGAAAACAGAGGTTACCCAAAGGATCTCCTCAAGGAGATTTCCTCTAAGATCAACTTTAAAGACAGACAGCAACAACCTAGAATTCAAGGGTAACAAGAAGTTGGAGGATTGTACCACCATATTAAAGGTCAAACACCATCCAGCCATTCCATCTGGTGCACTCTTCAAGGCACTAGAAGATCACCAACTTCCATTCAAACCCAAGATCTGCAGACCTAGACCCATAACTGTAGGTGAATTGCTAGTGCGAGCGGAGAGTTCAGAGATAAGCCACAGTTACAATCTCAGATCGTCTTGCCACAGGAATCATGAAGATTCAGAAAATCACTTTGAAATTTAACTAATTTGTTGTCTGTTTGTTTTTTGTTGGATGGTGCCCCCACACACCTCAGTGGGGGTTGCAATTTTGCCTGTGTCACTAAGGCCTTTGTGCCACAGGCAAAATTGCATCATATTCACCTTAATTGATTCTTTTCATGCATTGTGTAACCATTTAGCTAGTTATTCACATGCTTTAGGTGTAAACATTATCAATAATTTGCTCTACTTATACCAGCTCTCAGCTATCGTTCTTTTTAGTTTCACTACTTTGAAGGGCTAACTGAGCCAGAATATTATTACAGTAGTCAAATATTGGTCAACTGGAAAGTAGCTGGTGGTCTTGCCATTTGAGTACTTTAATTAACCAAGTCTTGCCATTTGAGTACTTTAATTATCTCATGGCTGTATTGAGCAAGCTCATTACCAGAGTAGTTATAGCAACTGGGCCTGGCCACAAATTTTCTGGGTTTTTACAGCTACCTTTACTCTAGTGGAGCCTACCCAGCCAGGTTAGAGCAGCTGCTATAGTACCAGCTGGGGTTGTGGGGAGCCCCTAGCGAGTTTTAGCTAACTTTACACCATGAGTTACCAAAAAACAACTCCAGTGAAGATATCTAGTGTGGAATAAACCACTTATTACATTGGTCAGAGAGTGATATGGCTAGATATTTCACTCCCAGGCTTTATTTTCACTCTGCCAGCTTGTGAAAATAAATTAGCCTGCTTGTGAAATATTTCACCATATCACACTCTGACTCATGTAATAAGTACTATATATATATATATATTATATATATATAAACAAAAAACAAACAAACAAACATAAAACAACAACAGCTGATTGTGTAAGTGCTACTCTTTGGCTAAACAGTAGCAGTAAAACACTTTCACACACACACACACTTGTGTACTGGATGTGCCAATTCCATTCACTGGCGAACACCGCCCACCATTCGATGTCAGCTCTTGCCTCCAGGTTAAGACGCACAAATTGGTCCAGGTACAGAGACTGCCAGGCTGATTAGTCGCCGCAAGTAACCTCTTCCCAGCTTGATTGCTCTGCACGCGTGAGATAGGGAGCCGATTATAAAAAGTAGATCTCTTTTCTTTGTTGCCTTCTTTCCTCTCCACCTGCGAAGTAGGGTCCTCAGGTTCGCCAACTTTTCTTGCGGCAGCCGCACTTCCATGGCTACCAAGTCTACCTCCAAGCCTACGAAGGAGATGGTTGTTGCTGGTCCCTCATTTTTTCCGGTTCAATGGGCATGCCCAGCTCTTGGCACACCCTATGCATGGTCACTGCATTGTCACCACACTCACTACCCCTTGGTGCTCCCACAGTGATGAAGTCGTCAATATAGTGTTCTAGCCATGACACCCCGTGCTTCTCCATGCTCCAGGCCAGTGCTTCTCCATGCTCCAGGCCAGTGCATCAGCCACGGCAGAGAAGATAAGGGGGGCAGACCTTAGACCAAATGGGAGTGTGGTGTCCACATAGGTCTTACCCGTCCAGTTCATGCCTAGCAAGTGTCTGTCACGAGGGTGAACGGGTATATTTCGATACGCTTGCTTGACGTCCATTTTTGCCATCATAGCTCCTTTTCCTAGCTGCTGCACCCTATTGACAACATCATCCACTGACACATAGCTCAATGAAGCCAGCTCCTTCCCAATACCATCGTTTACACTCTGGCCAGTTGGCGAGGACAGGTCCAGGATCAGCCTCCACTTGTTTGGCTTGTTCTTCTTCGGGATGACTCCAAACGGGCTTGTATGGATGCCCAGCCTCTCTGCCTCACTTCCAGCCATCTCCACCAGTCACTCACGAGCTACTTCTTCACGGATGTAGTTGTCTACTACCTCTGGATGTGTTCATCAGCTGATGGCATGTTCGAGGCAATCCTGAATCCTCCCTCTATGCCTCTCAGAATATACTTGGCAAGGCCTGGTCAGGATGGGCTCTAAGTGCTTCCTCCCACCTGTGATCACTCCAAAGAACACCTGAACTACCAGCTTATCACCCACTTCTCCACTGCCCCCTCGCCATTCTTTGGGGGCAGCACCAGATATATATACAGTGAATTCTCTCAACAACGGGCTGAACCGTCAGCCTCTCCACAGCAGTAGTTTTTAGTGGAACGAAACGTTTACAGTACATTTCCAATAGTTTTATAGCCTCCGATGAACGGCCACCCCCCCCCCCCCCCCGAACAATGGCCAGGGATAATTATCCTAGAGCGGTCAAAATAGTAAAATTATAGCTACATAATATATATATATAATAATTGTTCTTAATAGCTAGTTAGCGATCAGTGGTTCAAGAGTATCTTTCAATCTTTGTATATACCATGGCGGACCGTATAAACGATAAACACAGGGTATTTCCAGTCCATATAGCCGCCACCTCTGTTCACTTTTTCACCTTTAAGTTCAACAAAAGCCTTGTTGACTTCTCTTCTTAAAAACTGGTACAGAATTGGAGCCATGTTAATGGGGACATGTCCAACAATTGATCCATCTTTGAAGACTGCTACAGCACTCTTGTCTGTGACATTGGAATTCAGGTTTGGTGAACAAAATCTGCAAGAAAATTGCTAACACATTTTCACGTCAATAAATCATTTATTGGTCTATTTCTATTACATTATGGATTATCATTGTTGCTTGGCATAATACTCTAAGAACCCCCGAAGAGAGGCAACTCTCTCAACAAAGGTCAAACGATCTGTCCCCAAGACCGGTTGTTGTTCGGAGGGTTTTACTGTATATATACTCAATCCCTTACCCAATTACCCCTGACCATGACCATCTATATAATTTGATTGTCTGCTGCCCCATACTTGCTGCAAATGTGAGGAAGCCCAGTGCTGCCAATTCTACTTCCTGCTGCTCTCCTCCTGTGACACAAAGGAGGGAATAGGTGAACGTAGCTATGATCACCAGCTTGCACAGTTCTAGCCTGCACGCCCGACTACTGGCCATTAGGGTTAGCAATCCCAGGCCCTGCCCGCCTTAGCCATGCATCAGTCTTCTCTTTTTTTTTTTTTTTTTTTTTTTTTTTTGCCATGCAGTTATAATGCACCATCCCCCATAACCCCAGCTTGATCTGCTGTACCGGGGTGCCCAGGGCCACTGCATCCAACCCTGCTTGCTCTGACATCCTGGCAACCATGGGCCACTGCACCCCCCTGCTAGATCTGACCCATCGGTACTGATGGGCCACTGCACCCCAAGTCTGCTTGATCTCTGGCGTACTGGCATCACCCTCGCTACTGATGCCTGCATCAGTAGCGATGGGTTAACTCATCAGAAAACTGATGCATGGCTAGGCTGGCAGGGCCTGGGATAGCTAACTGTACCATCGGACCATCGGTACCAATGGGCCACTGCACCCCAAGTCTGCTTGATCTCTGGCGTACTGGCATCACCCTCGCTACTGATGCCTGCATCCCACCTGCTGTACCAATGACCTTGTACCGAGCCTTGCATCTGACCCCCTGCTATATCAGCCATGCTTCCGTTCTCAACCCTATACCCTCAACACAGTTCCTATACTGCCACCTTGGTCCTATAACTAATGGGTCCCTGTCCCTTCATATTGCTTTTTTTTTTTTTGGCACTACCAATACTTACTAGCCCTTGCCAACCATGGTTCCTCCCCCCCCTTTTACTGCCAACCTCAAATTGCCCTACCATTACCACTAAACCACTAATTCCCTCAACATCCCAACATGAATGCTCTGAATGAACACACCCTGACCATTTTCCCATTATGGCTACCATCATAGACTAAGCCATACACTCCACTGTCAGTTATTCTTATTCTTATTTTTTATTTTTTATTTTTTTTGTTCATTTATTATTATTATTATTATTATTATTATTAGTATTATTACTATTTATTTTTTTTTTGCCTTGGTACACCACCCTACTGCCATAAAAACTGGTGTACCCCTTTTTTACTCTCTGGCCTCGCACCTACTGTACCGGTTCCACATAGTTTCACACCCGCAATGCTGAGGGTTGACACCTTTGGTGCTTCATTATTTAGGTTTTTGCAGTTACCATTAACTTATCTTATTCTTTTGTATAGGCATGCATACGTATTCGTATGACATTTTCATTTTGCAAGTCTATAGTTGCTTCTATTTTTCCACAATATACACTGTTATTATTCTATTGATCTTTTTATAAAGCAAAATTTTAAAATCAATGACACAATGATACAGTTACCAATAATACTGCAGCTATTAAAAGTTTCAACGTTTTGTGTATTTTATATACTAGTTCATAAAGTAAGAAATAACAGAAATTAAAGTAATGACAAAAATACTTGCAAAAACACCAGAAGCAGAATTGCATTTTCCAGGTGGAGTGAGGTTGCATAACTCGTAAGCTGCATTTACAGCAGCCATGTCGCCACTTAACTTCCCGAAACAGCATCCAATATCATTCTTGATGGTATTCAGAGCAGATCTGCAATCAGAACTGCAAAAATTTCCTGTGCAAGAGGATTGAATTTGAACAACAGCTGCAGCAAGTGAGGCTTGATGTTGGACAACCTTTTCCTCACACTGTTCTACTGTCTGCCTGCGTCCTCGAATCTCCTCCTCCTCCTTGGTGTTCACCTGTGTTATGGTGAATGCTACGGCCAGTAGGGCAAAGAGGAAGAGAGTCTTCATGTTTCTTGTTTCTTGCTGTTGTAACTGACTCACTTAGTTGGTGTAGGCAGGCAGTTTTGATAGTTTAGCTTAGGATTTGAAAATCTTTTGAGTTGCTCTGCTTTATCTGACTTGTACACTTCTTTTATAGCTGGATTAAAGAGGGGTGGGGGAATGGATTAGTTTCCTGTGTAAACTAGCTGTTGCTCTTATCAATCACAGTTGTTTTTGCGTGGCACTTACCGGTTAATAGTCGCGCGCTATCAGATTTACGGTAACCTCATTAATATATTCATGAGGGGGGTAGTTTTTTTTACTTACTTTAAACTTCCATTCCTCATACTCTAGCAGTTCAACTCCAATTCTGCCAGCAATTGGGGCTACAGCAAAGCTATTAGTATGAAATTCCTATTCCAATTTTCACACCACGATCTCCACGAGGTCAGTTTATGACCTTTTTGTAGGGCTTCTTCTGGAACTAGCTCAGGTGTGGTTACTACAGTGTGGTATTCTGTTAGACTAGAAGTGCTTCTGTGAATTTCATTAAGGGTGCTGGCACATAGCAACGCTCGCGCGCGGCTTAATTGAGCAATAAACCACGAAACCACCGAGTTGTAGAGGTAGAGGGCGGACCTTAAATACCCGCGCATAGATAAGAGCTTCCTGGCAGGCCGTGGTAAGTATAGTTAACTCGGCTTACGGAGGGCGGGGCTAGAAAATTGCACAGTAGCAAAAAAGTGCGAGACAATTGGAATCTATTTTGCAGTCCAAGTCCAGAAGGACGAAGAGTTAGTCTTTCATTTTTAGTACTGCGGCATAACTTAACAAGGTAATTAAAGTTGTCGATTTAGTTTTTTAATATAGTGTACAGTCGTGACCCGACTGGAAAAAAATCATGTGAAAATGTGAATAAATATAAAACAAAATAGAAATGAGAAAAACAAAAACGACAACTTTGTAACAATTAGCTATAGCAAGCGGTGGACGAAATTCCAGCTTCCGTAGTCTTCCTCTGTTTCCAAATAGTGGCGTTTACTTTTGAGACTTTGAGGCTTCATAACTCTTGCAGTTCCGTTTGTGTGTTAGTCATTCTTGATCAGTTGGCTGTCAGTTGACGGGTCTCAGAGATCCCCCGGGCAGCGTGGACCTGCAAGGTATAGAATCGGAGTTACCTTCCATAGCAACAGTTAATTGATTTGTGTGGGCGTACCGCGTAACCGGATGTGTCAGCACCCTTAAGGTTAGAGTGTTCATTAGTCACCAAATCATGCAAAAATGCAAACAACAAATTGCTACTTTTTTTTTTACACAAAATAAACACATCCAAAATACAGTAATTCTGATGGATCATCATATTGAGCAGATTGAGGAGCACTGTAGGGTTTGTGGTAACAGGTTGAATAAATCTAAGGGAAAGAAGACACAGCCAGTACATGCCTGCACAGATCATAGAGATGACCTTGTCACCTTAGTTGGGCTCCAAATTCCAGCAGCAGAGGAAGAGTATTTGCCACGGAACTTCTGCAATTCTTGCTTTCTGAGGATGAGTCGAGCAAAGAAGGCTAAGGAGAGTGGACTTCCTTTCCCTAAGTTTGTACTCATGGAGTGGACACCTCATCAAGATGAAAACTGTACTGTAAGGAAGTATTAATAAAAAAAAATAGTATTAATAATAATAACAATAATATTAATGCTAGTGAAAATTAACTGGTAAGAAAAAAGAAAAAAAGAATATTAAGAATAAAAAAATTCATAGCATGCTGTACTGAATAGAGATAAAATCAGTTGAACAAATTTTTTTTCTTAAAAATCAATTTTAAGTTCCAATTAAATTATCTAATATACAAAGGTCAGCCAACATTTCAGCAAGCTGGCTAGGGGAAGAACAAGAAGTCCACCAAGAACAGAGGCAGACCATGTGGTGAATCTTCTAGGGACGTCATTGGATAACTCCATTGACTCCATCTCAATGCCTTCAGAAGACCCGCACCCAAGGTTTTCACCATCTCCAGTAACAAGCAAACTTACCTGTTCCATCTGCCAGTGCTTGTTGAACAGACCCATCCAACTCGCATGTGACAATCTCGTTTGCTGTACTTGCTTGTGTGAGTCCATTTGCACGGACTATTCTCTGCAATGTCCTTGTTGCAAGCAGCACACACTTGATTGCTCAACAATCAGTCGGCCATCCACAATTCTACTGTCACTGCTAGAAGAAGTAGTAATTTCTTGTGTAAAAAACTGCAACAACCAAGTAATGGTAAAAATTACAGTATGCACCTAGCAGGACACTGTAAAGTTTACAGTGAAGATATCAACTCACCATCCAAGGTAACTTTACGACAGGTACTCAGTAAGCCATCCACGTCTCCAGCAACATTGGCTGAAGTGAAGGCTACACACCAGCTTGTGCGCCGTGCCTTGATGAGTGAGGAAGGACAATCATCTGCGCCGGCTGCCAAAATGATCACAGTACCTTCAGGCATTGGTGGTCAGGTTAGGGTTAACAAATTAAATATGTATAACACATCATTTTCAACCTATTACCTTGGTACAAGTCTCAGTTCCTCGAGTTGGTAGTAGTAGTGCCAGCAAAAGAACAGTGAGCAGCAGGACTGATGTTCTGAGATCATTAGAGATCTCACAAGTGGGGGTGAGAGCTGTATTGCAAGTCTTCTTCATTTACCACAAACCAAATGAGCGGTTGTTGAAAATTTGAATGTAGCTACAAATAAAAAAACAGTAGCGCCTGGAGAATTAGTATAGTAATTGACATATACCTATTAAAGCCATACCTGGTTCCAGCTTCTCCTAAAGCACTGCTAAACTGCTGCAACAATCGGTTAAAGCCGGTGAAATAACCAGCGCTATAGCTCCTCCTCGGCGCCTCTCACCAAATTTTTCTTTCAACAGTTTACATAATTACTATCCTCCTTTCCCCGTGATAAGACTGTGGTGCACGTGATAAGCTACTGGTGTGTTAAAAATCTATTTTTTTCTGATCATTAGTCGGTTGCTACCTTGGTTGCTAGGAAGTCTGGTGAGAGGAAAAAAAATTTGTGGGCGGGTCGCGGTGCCACGTACCGGATGCGACAAAAACAACTGTGAATCTGGACAAATATTAAATTACTTCCTGTATAAAGGACTAGCTGCTGTTGCACAGCTCCTTACAACATTTTCATTGATTAGAAAATCAGTTTAGCTCTATTCAAGTTTTGTATTTAATGCTAACATAGTCAATTTTATTATTTAATTGGAAGAGAGGCTTTTTAGTGGTATTTCCACGGAGAAGTGAAGTGTTCCCGGTGGACATGTCCCAGAGAGTTCATATAACTTTTTTAGATGCATGTTTTTGTGTCTTCCCGTATTATGTTTTTGAGAGTTGATTTTGTTGTCAGGCTTGTCAGCAGGTCTGCCCAGTATTCAGTTTCACACCTTGCTCTTGCTCTTTACCCTTTTCTCTCAGTGTATGTTTATTGTAAGGTGTGTGACTTAGTTTTATGAAGATGTTTGGTGCTTGGCCTAGCCGGATAGTTTTGTGAAGATGTTTGGTGCTTGGCCTAGCCGGGTAGTTTAATGAAGATGTTTAGTGCTTGACCTAGCCGGGTAGTTTTATGAAGATGTTTGGTGCTTGGCCTAGCCGGGTAGTTTAATGAAGATGTTTGGTGCTTTGGCCTAGCCGGGTAGTTTAATGAAGATGTTTGGTGCTTTGGCCTAGCCGGGTAGTTTTATGAAGATGTTTGGTGCTTTGGCCTAGCCGGGTATTTAATGAAGATGTTTGGTGCTTTGGCCTAGCCGGGTAGTTTAATGAAGATGTTTGTGCTTGGCCTAGCCGGGTAGTTTTATGAAATGTTTGGTGCTTGGCCTAGCCGGGTAGTTTAATGAAGTGTTTGGTGCTTTGGCCTAGCCGGGTAGTTTTATGAAGATGTTTGGTGCTTTGGCCTAGCCTAGCCGGGTAGTTTAATGAAGATGTTTGGTGCTTTGGCCTAGCCGGGTAGTTTAATGAAGATGTTTGGTGCTTGGCCTAGCCGGGTAGTTTTATGAAGATGTTTGGTGCTTGGCCTAGCCGGGTAGTTTTATGAAGATGTTTGGTGCTTTGGCCTAGCCGGGTAGTTTAATGTAGATGTTTGGTGCTTTGGCCTAGCCGGGTAGTTTAATGAAAATGTTTGGTGCTTGGCCTAGCCGGGTAGTTTAATGAAAATGTTTGGTGCTTGGCCTAGCCGGGTAGTTTTATGAAGATGTTTGGTGCTTGGCCTAGCCGGGTAGTTTAATGAAGATGTTTGGTGCTTGGCCTAGCCGGGTAGTTTTATGAAGATGTTTGGTGCTTTGGCCTAGCCGGGTAGTTTAATGAAGATGTTTGGTGCTTGGCCTAGTCGGGTAGTTTAATGAAGTTGGCCAGCCGGGTAGTTTTACATTATAGCTGTAGGGCTAAAACTGGGTACAACAATCATAGCACCCGATATTTATGACACTATATACAATAGTTTTCCATATATAATAATATATTGTTAACTTTAGCAGTATATACAGTATTAACCCTTTGCGGACGAATGCGGGCGAGCAATTATGTAATTAAATACGCGCACGCCGTAAAGCCAATTAGTTGCCTGAGACGACGGCATTTTACCAGTTGGAGTTCGACACATGGAAAAAGAAAACGGGCGAGTGTTTCATTTGTGTTAGGCCTCAAATAATCGGCCTCTAGCGTTGTAGCTATGGTAATTCGTTAGTTTATAGTTTATAGAGTTGTTTTGAATACAAAGTTAGTTGGAATTATCGAGGAGGCCATAGTTTGTTAGCTATTTTTTTAGCTTATATTTATGAAAGGAGAATTCACACCCAAGTGTAAGTTCTAGTTTTAGTTTGCTTATTTCTAGCTACTTTAGGCCTTTACTTCTTAGTAGATGTTCTATTTGAAAATAGCTAGACACAAAGTGTAGAACATTTTTTTTTATTTAGTTGGTGCACTTTATATAAGTTATACTTATTTTATAAGACTTATTTTGTAGAATAGAGATTGCAAAATGTATACTATGTAAGCTACTGAAAGTTTTAGCGCGCTACGCGCTCTGTAACTGTAATAACAGAGCAGGAAAGAGCTTGTCACGAATTCGTGACAGCCATATTCTCTTGACGCACCCGGTGTGTCACAGATTCGAGACCATCGTACGCGCGCGTTAAGTTACGGCGGTCACGAATTCGTGACGATCATACGCAAAGGGTTAATAATCAATTATTTCATACGTTATTGGATTATTATAAATCCTTTTTATTTTTGTTTATCAGTTTGTTTTCACTGAAAAATGATCTTCTGGATCTAACTAATTGAAATAATACTACAGTAAGGAAAGCTAACAATATTAGTCTATTAAAAAACGACGTTTAATGGATAGAATTCCTTTGTATGCTCTTATAACAGTTGTAACTTACTGCATTCTTTTGTTGCCACTTATTTGGGAATCTATTAACTGTGGTCAGATCTGGCATTTTTTTTTCTCCTGGGCATCTAGTGCTTCCCCTGTCATATTTTGTTATACCTATACCTTTTTTTGTAACTCAAGCTGAAAAAATGCAATGACAACAAACAAACAAGCAAGCCATTTTAGTATGAATTTAAAACCTGCTAATATTTTTACATAATAATTATTGAGTTCACTTCACTGCTAATACTTTTGATAGTAAATTCCATTATTGCATGTCAGACATTTTTGCCTAAAAAAAATAAAAAATTAAGCAATAAAAAATATGAGAGAAAGAAGTGAGCAAATACTTTTTTGGTAAGCTGATTATGATTTACAGGTGAGACAGAATATGGTATTTACTTTTTTTTCCTACTAATCTTACTAAACAAACTTTTTATGAAGTTAGTGGTATCTTTGTTGTTCTGAATAAAGCCAGCTTTTAAGTCTTGGTGAAGTGTACTGTAGATAGGTCAAGTGCTGCCTTGGTGGTAAAGGGTTGACTTCAGTATTTAGGTTCTTGCAGTTACCATGACATCCTCATCTCACCTCTCCTTTGTGTGTCTCTTCGGAGAATTTAGTTCAGTGTGAGACAATCTATTTTGGTACATCCACAATTGCTTCTATTTTCCTCAATGCATTTGTATTCATAAAAACTGCACACACTCTTATTATAATATTGATTTTTTTAAACAATTTAATAATCAATGACAGCAAAATGATTCAGCTACTAATAATACTGCAGCTATTAAAGATTCAACATTATGTGTCTCTTGTATACTACTTCATAAAGTAACAAATAGCAGAAATTAAAGTAATCACAAAAATATTTGCAGAAGCGCTGGAAGCAGAATTCCATTTGTATATTTTTGGCGGAATGATGTTGCAAAACTTTATAACCTTTTTTACAGTATCCAACCATGCTATACAGCATGAAATATCTTTATTAATTTTATCCAAACTAAATCTGCACAGAGAATTGCAAGACGTTTGCATGCACAAGTTTCGGATGTTATCAAAAGCCATAACATCAACTTTGACTTGATGTTGGGCAACCTCATTGTCACACAGTCCTGCTGCCTGCCTGCATCTCTGAATCTCCTCCTCCTCCTCAGTGTTCACCTGTGTTGTTATGGTGAATGCTACTGCCAGTAGGACAAAGAGGAAGATAGTCTTAATGTTGCTGTTGTGGCCTGCTCACTTGGATGCAGTGATTTGGAATTTTTTTTTTTATTTTTAGAAGTATAGGATCTAAATTGCCATACTCAATTAGAAATTTCACTTTTTTTTTATAGCTGGATTAAAAAGGGGTGGGAGGTTGAATGTTGGGGAATTCATGAACTATTTCCTGTGGAATGTAAAATTACTGTAAGGACTTCCTGTTGATATCAGCTCTACTTGGACTCCAAATTGTGACAGTGATAACTGCAAGGTTACAATGACCACTTGGTGACTTTCTTGGATGTTGTGTCTGGCTAGCTGGTTCTGATGTCACCTGGGAGGGTGAATGAATCTTATATGTAGTTGCTGTAATATATAGCTTGTAGTTGCATTCAATACACAATACTGTGGCTGACAAACGGACTGATTAGGATTGACTGTTTAAGATGCTCTAGTTATTTGGATAGCTTCACATATTTTTATGTCATCTGGTTCCAATAAGTTTCCCTGTATACATTAGCTCACCATAATGGTATATATGCAAGCACACAGAACTTCATTATTTCCGATTATTTTAATTGATCCATGTACAAATGGTAGTTAAAATTTTATCGACTTGGACGGTGCACAAGTTGGATGGATATTACGTAAGTAGAAGGTGAGACTTTCTGGAGTTGGGTGTTAGTCTATCCAATGTAAGAAGACTTATGAACTCAACATTATGCTTACATTAAAATGTTGCCCCAACTTAGGTATTGTAATTGTTAATACAATAGTTCAACTTATTGTACCATAATTTATATTTTAGAAACAAACAACAAGGAAACAGATATTTCCCAAAAGGCCAATTTTTACCACAACTAATTCATCGAAACAAATAACAAGGAAACATATTTTCCAAAAGGCCAATTTTTACCACAACTAATTCATCGAAATAAACAAGGAAACATATTTTCCAAAAGGCCAATTTTTACCACAACTAATTCATCGAAACAAACAACAAGGAAACATATTTTCCAAAAGGCCAATTTTTACCACAACTAATTCATCGAAACAAACAACAAGGAAACGGATTCCCAAAAGGCCAATTTTTACCACAACTAACTCATCGTTCTTACTTGGATTAAAATTTAGATTGATGCAATCATGCTTATATATTTGCACCTTCTTTCAGTTGAATAGGTATTTTAAGTAAACTTGTGGCCTTGAAATTTCTGAACAAAAGCTATTTTCTTATGGCTGTAAGTGACAAGAAGTTTAAAGCAAACTCTCAGCGGTGCTATACATTAGCTAGCTATCAGACCAAAATAATAATTTATTAGGCAAATACTTAATCAGGTATCATTATAGCTCAATAAAAACATTAGACGTAAATGCTATGCTGTCTTCATAAAAGAAGTTATACAAATGAGTGATACTCACTGGTTATTTCAATGTGAAAGTCCAATTCCAGCACTCTGTAAACTACTTGCGTAAAGTAAGAACTACCATGGGAAGCAAGAAATTATTAGCTCAAGTGATTACTTGATACATTTTAGCTACTTTAAAAAAAGCTGGTACCTACTTTTAGGCTGACTACTACCATTTTCTCAAACATTAACACGAAATTTAAAGAGTAGCACAATATAATGAATTAAATTGTCATTCTGAGTAAGTTCATACCAAATATAATGGTTAATTCAAATATTCTCCCAAATAATAGCATGACAGACAGACAAACAGACAAGACAGCTACTTAAGCATGCACGCTGAGGGTTAGAAAAAAGAAAAAGACGTGTATAGACAGATTGACTGACAGATGACTATATCATAACCTCTCTACTGAAGTTTATGATGCCATTCATGCAGTTTAATAGTCTCTTCTTTACTTTACAATTTATCATATACTTTCCAGGAATGACCTTGTATTTTCACTACGTCTCAAGTCACTCATCATATTCACCTCTTGGTGTATCATGTCTACTAGTAATGTGCTTCAGCACAAATGGCGGGTGAGCCATTGTGCACAAGTAGAAAGCATGTACAAATAGAAAGAGTACTACTGTAGGAAGGAAAAACAATTTAACCTTAATCTGATAAAAGTTGATAGTCCATTTATTTATATAAATAGCTTATGCTATAGCTAAGTATATAGCTGTTGACCTTTAAATTTAGCTAACACATAATGGAATTACTTTCTTACCTCAATTTTTCTGAGTAATGGTTACATTCTAAATGATCAATACTCCTCACAAAATGCACTCTGCTACTAACAAGGGCTGAATGTTTTAAAGTTATGTATGGTAAAGGGTTTTTCAACGCCGTAGTAACAACCTATTGCTAAAACTTTTTGTGACTTGAAGAAAAAACAAACACTTCTAACAAATTATAGCACAGCTTTAAGCCACTTGCTTATACAGGGGAAACTAAGTGAAGCCTAAAAGCTGTAAAAATATATATGTATATATTTATTCCAAGCTAGATATCTTCACAATGATATTTTTAGGTATGTGACCAGTGATCTCTCAGATATCTCATATGGTGTTATCTCATGGCTGTATTGAGCAAGCTCATTACCAGAGTAGTTATAGCAACTGGGCCTGGGTACAAGTTTTCTGGGTTTTTACTGCTATCTTTACTCTGGTGGAGCCTACCCAGCCAGGTTAGAGCAGCTGCTATAGTACCAGCTGGAGTTGTGGGGAGCCCCTAGTGAGTTTTGGCTAACTTTACACCATGAGTTACCAAAAAACTACTTCAGTGAAGATATCTAGTGTGGAATAAACCACTTATTACACTTGGTCAGAGTGATATGGCTAGACATTTCATTCTCAGGCTATATTTTCACTCTGCCAGCTTGTGAAAATAAATTAGCCTGCTTGTGAAATATTTCACCATATCACACTCTGACTCATGTAATAAGTACTATATATATATATATATATATATATATATATATATATATATAAACAAAAAGCAAACAAACAAACAAAAAACAACAACAGCTGATTGTGTAAGTGCTACTCTTTGGCTAAACAGTAGCAGTAAAACACACTTTCACACACACACACACACACACACACACACTTGTGTACTGGATATGCCAACACAAGATTTAAATTGTACTATTAGTGACTTGACTATGGAATGGATTTTTAGTAAGAACAGTACTGGGCGTAGACGAACAACACAATAACAACAGGTGTAACTACACAGTCTGCACAGTCTTATTGCTTCTGGTAAAGGGTTTCAAAGTCACAGCCACCACTCTTAAAAATAAACTATTACTTTAGTCATTTTTTCTCTCAAGGTGCATAAGCATTAATATGCCTTTCTCTAATACTCAGAACTGACTCAAGATTAAAAAAAAAAAAAAGAAAAAGAGAAAAAAAAGAAAAAAGAAAGACCACTGAAATATTACTGCCCTTTCCACTAAAAACTTTCACACATCGAACTTACTTAAAATGTATGTAGACTAACTGTATCTACCACATGGTCCTGCTTGATGTACCAATCAGAAATGCAGTACCATATGGCATTTTAGTCCATTCTGTCTATCCTTTTCCAATTTTTCATTGAATTAGGTATATCTGTTAGCCTTTTATCTCACCTGCTGTATATTTTCTTGACCATACTATCACATTATTTGATGCTTTTTCACTTTATTTATACAGTTATTGTAGTTCTTCAAAATTTAGTTAGCTTCACCAAGTTATTATTGTTCTTTTCTGACAAATTTCACTTGCTCTATTATCCTCTAGACTTCACTATCATCATTACCATTCAAACAAGAGACAAATTTTAAGTTAAAAACTCTGATAAAAGTTGATTTTTTTCCTACTGCCAGATCTGTATACAAAAATGACAACAACAACAAAAAAAGCAACATTATTTTAGTAACTTTAGTGTAGTCTCTGATTACCAGTAGCTCCTGACAAGAATCGCTATAAGCCACTAATGAAGGGCTGATGTAGTTGAAATTACTTATGGTAAAGGGTTTTAATGCCATAGAAACCACACTTGTTGCAATTTTTGGTGACTTTGAAAGAAAAAGCATTTCTAAGGAATTATCACACAGATTTGAGCCTAATAAGATTTACTCTCAGCAGTAGTAATCCAGAGGGACAGTCTAACAAGCTGAGTGTTTAAGGGAAAGAAGACAGCTAATATAATTTGTGTTCAAATTTTTTTTGTGCTATTCTTTAGCTGAGCAGTAGCTGTAACACACACTGAGGAAATATCAACACAATTGTATTTTCTTTGTGACTTGACTATTGATGGATTTTCAAGTAAGAGCTGTACTGTTGCAAAGGATGTGTAGCTATGACCTACCAAGAAAATAAACTTGGGTAAGTTTGTAAGACCTATTTGTGTCCTGCATCTTTAGATCATGTCAGAAACAACCTAACAAGGAGATAACTAAATTTCCTTCTATGGTAGAGTAAAGGTTACTAAACCTGGAATTGGTTTGCTAGCTGGAATTGATTTGCTAGCTGAAATTGATTTGCTAGCTGGAATTGATTTACTAGCTGGAATTGATTTGCTAGCTGGAATTGGTTTACTTAGCTGGAATTGATTGCTGGTCAGCAAAGTTAACTTTCACTCTACTGCATGTGTCACAAGTCCAATGGAAGGAAAAGGAAAATCAACACACTGTTTGCACATGTGTTTTGGCGATTTATTTTATCTTATTGTACTATACCAAATGTAGTGCAAGAATAGAATCTATCAGAAGTTAAAACCAACTAAACTTCAATGCTGGCAATTAGAATCTCTTTCTTAGTTTTCTGAGGAACTGAATATACTACTTACTCTGTGGTATTAAGTTTTGGTCAGCTATTCAAGCAAAAATCTTTGCAGTAAACTACCTTCTTTTAATTGAGTAGATATATGTTGCAATAAGCACTTAGTGCTTAGTTTGCTGGTTACGTGTTGTTTCATTTATCACTTATAACATGTTAAAGCTACTACTAACTGCTACTACTACTACTACTACTATGTACTTTGGTTGATTCTACTTATGTATGTTTACTGTCTCTCACTGCTCTCTTTCCCCTAATTTTCTTAATTGCAGTTTTAACTAAAACTAACATAATCGTGTTTGTTTGCTTGAGTTAATGGATATTTTTGTTTAAAGTCTTAGTTTATTCTAGCTATCTTAAGTACCTGTTTGTTTATTTTAAAATGTAACTCTTTCTTGTGTAGAAACGCAAAGTACCTATTTATTTGGCCAATGTAAGTCTATCTCGGAAACAGAAACGCAAGTCATGTAGTATTTTTGTTTTTCCATCTACTGTCTGTTATTTTATTAAGCTATTTAGAAACATTATAAGTAATTTCTGTAGCTTTAGTTTTAAAATACTGTAGGAAGAAGTCTTACCTTTATTTCTGAATTTTTGGGAAAGGCTAATAGGCTGAAACACATGCTGCGTTGCTTCCCTCCCACCTTTTTTTCTAGGTTTGAAGTTTATTTTGTAATCACCAGTTAGGAAACCATTCATTGTGCGTTGTCATACCTCTCACTTTTCTGTACATCTAGTTTTTTTTCTCTCTCGTGAAAGAATGCTTAGCCTATACCTTTTCTGTAGATCAAGCACAAAAAAAACAAAACAAAAAAAAACAACAACCAGAAACAACAACAAACAAACAAAAAACAAGAGCTGTCTTAGTATGATTTTAAAACCAGCCAACTATTTTTTTTATAATATCAATTGAGTTCTCTTTAATGTGTCAACCTGGCTCTAATTTGGAGTGCTGAGTATTGATTTCATATGTCTGCTTTTGTATGTTATGACCCTTTAGCCAAAATGCAGCTATAATTAAAACAATGTTGTAAGAAAGAAGGGAATAAAAACATGGTGAAATATTTCATGAGCAAGCTTTGTTTTCGTTCTCTTGTGGCTCGTGATAAAACATTAGCCTGCTCGTGAATATCTTGCCATATCATGCTCTGACGAGTGTGACAAGTGGTTTATCCTATACTACAGATCTTCACTGCAGTAGTTTATATAACATTAAAAATGTTTATAGTAAGAAATACAATCGCACACCACTTGTACCAAATGTTTAAGTCACTTCTCATCTTCTCATCTTCCTCTGTTGGTTGCTTTATTTCTGTCAATGAACTGCTGTACCTCCTCGTTGTCAGTGCCTCTGCCACCTGGATGGTTGCTATTAACTACTAGCGTATCTGATGATAATGAGCACGTGCACAAGATAACAATTGTGAGAGATTAATTGAGGAGGTCGTGTATAAAAGGGCATAGCCATGGACATATTTTGCAACATGTGGAAAATGGTGGCAATTAGTTTTTGTCACCAACTTCCCGGAGACCATTTTAGAATGCCATACAGCAAATTAGCACACACAAAAAAACTGGGAAACAACACTACTGTAAGAAATAAGTCATGAGCACCTAATATAGACGCAGCTAAATTCAACTGCACAGGATATATAATGTACTGTCAGAGTGCTACTAGTTATATCCTGAGGGCTCATCTTCAATCAAGAAGTATTTTGGCGCGCACATACACACACTCACGTTACTGATAAAAGCTAGACTACATTATTCCAGTATCACTTGCAAAAATGATTATATATATTATATATAGCTGTTTGCAATTTGGGGCACTCGTATTAAACGGTAGTGTTGATCGAATTGAAAGAATAGTGAGCTATTTTGGAGGGTCCTCTTTGCATGGCTACTTTTTTTTAATTTGAATAGAAGGAGCTAGAGGTTAAAGGCCATGCTGGAGACTCTCCTTTTTATGCCTGGATCTAACCGAAGGAATTCAGAATGTGGTAAACAAGGCCACAGATTTCGCGCATAAAGAATAGCATTAAATTGTAATTGCGACCTCTACATTTAACAATTATGTCATGTATCAAGAAGCTAAAAATATTACCGCGAAGGTATCTAGTATAGAATATATAATATATATATATATATAATATATACATAAATTATAGTACTTATTACATGAGTCAGAGTGTGATATGGTTAAATATTTCAAGAGCAGGCCCCCCCCCCCCCCCCGCCCCTACAATCGTAAACGATTGTTGGTAATACCCCAGTTGTCATGCTGTACTCACATGAGTAAAAAATATCTTGCACCTACCTGTGGTAGTTTTGTAGTTTTGCTTCATAGTCTCAGTGGTTTACCGGCTGGAGTTCCCTGTTAAAACTACCTGGTAGATGAGTGTCTCTGGCATGTTTTCTTATGAACACAGCATTTACGTCTAATCATTTCATTGCAAGAACTACATTTCAACTTGCACGAGTCACACATCGACTTTCATGAGTTACATATTGATATATTGATACTACATCAAATGAATTATTCTTTGGGTCTTTTAATAGCTAGCAGGTACTTTATTAATGCTGAGGGTTCACACCTTTGGTGCTTCATTATTTTAGTTTTTGCAGTTACTTATCTTATTCTTTTGTATAGACATGCATACGTATTCGTATGACATTTTCATTTTGCAAATCTATAGTTGCTTCTATTTTTCCACAATATACACTGTTATTATTCTACTGATCTTTTTATAAAACAAAATTTAATAATCAATGACAAAATGATACAGTTACCAATAATACTGCAGCTATTAAACGTTTCAACGTTTTGTGTATTTTATATACTAGTTCATAAAGTAAGAAATAACAGAAATTAAAGTAATGACAAAAATACTTGCAAAAACACCAGAAGCAGAATTGCATTTGCCAGGTGGAGTGAGGTTGCATAACTCATAAGCTTGATTTACAACAGCCATGTTGCCACTTAACTTCCCGAAACAGCATCCAATATCATTCTTGATGGTATTCAGAGCAGATCTGCAACCAGAACTGCAAGAATTTCCTATGCAAGAGGATTGGATTTGAATAACAGCTGCAGTAAGTGAGGCTTGATGTTGGACAACCCTTTCCTGACACTGTTCTACTGTCTGCCTGCGTCCTCGAATCTCCTCCTCCTCCTTGGTGTTCACCTGTGTTATGGTGAATGCTACGGCCAGTAGGGCAAAGAGGAAGAGAGTCTTCATGTTTCTTGCTGTTGTAACTGACTCACTTAGTTGGTGTAGGCAGGCAGTTTTGATAGTTAGCTTAGGATTTGAAAATCGTTTGAGTTGCTCTGCTTTATCTGACTTGTACACTTCTTTTATAGCTGGAGTGAAGAGGGGTGGAGGGAATGGATTAGTTTCCTGTTTAAACTAGCTGTTGCTCTTATCAATCTGGACAAATATTAAATTACTGTAAACATTTCCTGTATAAAGGACTAGCTGCTGTTGCACAGCTCCTTACAACATTTTCATTGGTTAGAAAAGTAGTTTAGCTCTATTCAAGTTTTGTATTAAATGCTAACATAGTCAATTTTATTATTTAATTAGAGGAGAGAGGCTTTTTAGTGGTATTTCCATGAGAGTAGTGTCTTAGTTTATCCAATGTAACAAGACTTATGAACTCAACATTGTACTATTGTTGAAGTTACCTAGAAATTAGTTAAGAAGTAGTGCACAAACACAATTATCTATTACAGAATTCAATTCTTCTATGTCATAGATTGAAGAGAGTTTAATCCTGTAGTTGAATCCATTTTCTTGCATTCTCATTAACCCTCTGCGCACATGTGTGTGAGGGTTACAGAAGTCTGTTTTTAAGTAAGTTTGTGCCCTTGAAATTTTTGAAAAATTACTTTTTTTCTCCTTACGGTTGTGTATAAATAGATAAGAAGCTTAAAAACAAGTGAAGGCTACCTTAATAATGATAAAAAAGAAAAGAATATAGAAGTAAATGTGTATGGTTCAGTCAGATTAACAGATGACAGTATCATGACCTCTCTGCTGAAGTTTTATGATGACATTCATGCAGTTAAATAACTAAAGACAGTTTTAGTAAGTACATGTATGTTTTAGGAGCTGCTGTACCATTAGAGAAAAAAAATTTAAATCATTTTTCTCAATTAGCCATTAAATTATTTTTTCATTCTCTAAAAAAAAAAGTAAGCTGTGATCAGTGAAGTGATGATTGTTATTTTAAAATTTTAGGGAACTGGTGAGCTTATTTTAGTAACTGCCACATGAAGGAATATGTTTCATGTAATGCTGCTATTGCAGTCAAACTTCTCATTCTCACTCATGTAGTCTCTTCACTTTACAATTTATCACATACTTTCCAGGAATGACCTTGTATCTTCACTACGTCTCAAGTCACTCATTATCTTATTCACCTCTTCACAACACTGGGTCTTGATGTATCAGCTCTGACTTATTCTCGAGTTATTAAGATTTAGTCAGTTAATTTCTGTATCTCTTTGAGGAATGGCTGGAATGTGCTAGCAACAAAGATTATGTGTGCTCATGTGTGTGCACATGTGTTAGGATGCATGCAGATACCTTTTACAATTTTAGTAGCTAGCTAAGAGTTACATGTATTACTGCACAGTCTTGTTGCTTCTGGTAGAAGGTTTTCAAGGTCACTTAGCAACCACTCATAAAGCAAGCTACAGCTTTGGCCCCTTTTCTTTCAACATTAGAAAGCTTTTGTAGGCCTTTCACTTTTCAACAGACCGAAATAAGAAGAAAAAAAAAAGTTACAGCTTTTGTCACTAAAAGCATTCACACATTAAAATGACCTAAAATAGGCTACAACTTTGGCCCTTTTTCTTTCAACATTAGAAAGCTTTAACATGCACGGTCCTGCTTGATGTACCAAGTTTTTCAAATATGGTATCATATTTTTGTCCGTTCCGTCTTTTCTATTTCAATTCCTTATTGAACTAATTACATCAGCCAGCCTTTAATCTCCCCTTCATTCTATTTTCTTGACTGTAATATCAATTTATTGCAATTATTTTTTTTCACTTCACGTATGAAGTTATTTTTGTCATTTCCTTGATATTCTATTTTCATATCATCAGTTTGGTTTCACCGAGGAAGGCTCTTCTGGAGCAATAATGCTACACTAAGAGAGAATTAACTTTTTAATTGCATGAACCATTTTTGTCATCCTTACACCCCACTCATAGCCCATACTCATTAAGAAGTTTAAACAAAGTTAAGCACAGGAAAGGGGTCATCATAGATATAGAACTTATAATAATACCAAATTTTCTGAATTCTAATAGCCAATATAATATGTTAATTGAAACTTACCCAATGTTTCAATTTCTTTGCTAATTTTAAAAATTTAGCCTAACACAGATAAAAGAGGATTAGTGAATCAACCAATTCTAAGAAGATAATATTTTGACCTAGATATATAAAGTGTATACTAGTATGGAAAGCCCAGCCACATGAAAGGGTGTCCTCCTAGACAGGTCAACCAAGCTGGCAAAGAAGTGAAGTGAAGTGTTCCCGGTGGACATGTCCCAGGGAGTTCATAAAACTATTTTAGATGCATGTTTTTGTGTCTTCCCGAATTATGTTTTTGAGAGTTAATTTTGTTGTCAGGCTTGTCAGCAGGTCTGCCCAGTATTCAGTTTCACACCTTGCTCTTGCTCTTTACCCTTTTCTCTCTGTGTATGTTTATTGTAAGGCGTGTGACTTAGTTTTGTGAAGATGTTTGGTGCTTTGGCCAGCCGGGTAGTTTTTGTGAAGATGTTTGGTGCTTGAACTAGCCTTTTAGCTGAGATTTGACAACCACACATTGAGAATAGCTGTAGGGCCAAAACTGGGTACAACAATCATAGCACCCGATATTTATGACACTATACAGTGTTTCATACAGGGGGGGGGGAGCCCTGGGATCTCCCCCCCCAAACCTCTGATCTCCCCCCCCAAACTCATTTCTTTACACAAACTTTTATAATAAAATAATATACCAATTACAGTCTAACGCCTATTTTTTTCTTTAAAAATGTCCAGAATTTCATTAAAATTAACTTCACTTAAGTCTGGGCCTTCAATGGCAACTCATAAGGTGAGTGAGTCAAGACAAGCGATTCCTTAGCCTGGTCTTTATCATCTTCATGTGACTAAACGATTTTCGACAGTTGCTGTTCCAACTGGAAGTGCTAGTAAAATTTTGGCCAGATTATAAACTTCTGGGAAAATTTCACTGAAAATTCTCCCCCCCCCAAACTGAAAATCCTGTATGAAACCCTGCTATATATACAATAGCTTTCCAAATAAAATAATATATTTGATAATAATCAATTATTTCATACGTTATTGGATTATTATAAATCCTTTTTATTTTTGTTTATCAGTTTGGTTTCACTGAAAAATTGCAATAATACTACAGTAAGGAAAGCTAACAATATTAGTCTATTTAAAAACGACGTTTAATGGATAGAATTCCTTTGTATGCTCTTATAACAGTTGTAACTTACTGCATTCTTTTGTTGCCACTTATTTGGGAATCTATTAACTGTGGTCAGATCTGGCATTTCTTTTTTTTTGGCATATTTGCAGAAGCGCTGGAAGCAGAATTCCATTTGCATATTTTTGGCGGATGTTGCAAAACTTATAAACCTTTTTTACAGTATCCAACCATGCTATACAGCATGAAATATTTTTATTAATTTTATCCAAACTAAATCTGCACAGAGACTTGCAAGACGTTTTGCATGCACAAGTTTCGGATGTTATCAAAAGCCATAACATCAACTTTGACTTGATGTTGGGCAACCTCATTGTCACACAGTCCTGCTGCCTGCCTGCATCTCTGAATCTCCTCCTACTCCTCAGTGTTCACCTGTGTTGTTATGGTGAATGCTACTGCCAGTAGGACAAAGAGGAAGATAGTCTTAATGTTGCTGTTGTGGCCTACTCACTTGGATGCAGTTTTTTGGAATTTTTATTTTTTTATTTTTAGAAGTATAGGATCTAAATTGCCATACTCAATTAGAAATTTCACTTCTTTTTTTTATATAGCTGGAGTAAAGAGGGGTGGGGTGGGAGGTTGAATGTTGGGGAATTCATGAACTATTTCCTGTAGAATGTTAACTGTAAGCACTTCCTGTTAGCAGGCATCCAGATTCCAGAAACAAGTGACAATAGGCTACTTACCAGAATGCTCCAGAATGTTGTATATATTGGAAGTTGTTTTAGCTACTATTCTTTTTGTTGGCAATGACTATAAATAATTTATGGATGCAGCTAACTAATTCCTGTGTCTTGGCTTTGGTGACATTGTGATTGAAATAAAAATACAAAAAATAAAAAATAAAAAGGATGAAAACTAGTAATAAAAACATTAAAAATGTAAAAAATTGGGGATTTAGGGTTACCCAAAAAGTATCAGAACTAGCAAAGTTTGCAATTACTCTAGAAAAGGTCACTTGTCTGATATGACGATTCTCATTGCCTCTTTCAAATAATGGTCATTTACTTATTCAATAAATCAGTTTTAGGATGTATTAGAGATGTAGAATCATCGCATGGGGCCATGACTAGTCTTGTTTCCATACTTTTTAGTGCAGTTGTGACTTAGCAATTGCATTAAAATTCGGTGCAAAATTTTCTCCACTCTTCCTTCTTCCTTCCCCCCCCCCCCCCCCCCCCC
>WLWD01003421.1_pt1 | contig 45653 bp, 19 predicted proteins | sample 6712731 | NCBI WGS metagenome assembly WLWD01 (sample SAMN12718690, study PRJNA576275) | sponge metagenome | isolation source: marine sponge | host: Mycale hentscheli | place: New Zealand: South Island, Marlborough, Capsize Point | collected 2014-11-01 | reverse complement strand
GCGCCTGCGCTAAGATTTAGGGAATAAATTAATGTCCGGATCTACGGGCGGCCACCCTTAAACTTTTGCGTATTTTTCAAGTTAAAAAAAAACATTCTATTTCATTATTAAAGATGCAATAATGAATACATGAAGGTATTATTTTATTAAAGAAAGTAGTCAGTTGCATTAAGTATTGATATCATTCATATGTATGTTTTACTTTCTTGTCTTTATGGTTAGCGTAGAGCTATGTATTGCTATAAATAAGTACAGAAAATATTTTGTGCTTGGATTATTGTAAATGCCAACTTGGCTCTACCAAGCTAACAATGAAATGACCTATAGTAAAATTTTAATGACACATTAGTTTTCACATGTGCTCCAAATGTATCAATATTTTATTACTTTTGTAGAAACCTAACCATAATAACATGAAAGGATCAGAAAAGAAACATACTAGTTCTAGGTAAGAATTTAATCAATGTAAACATGCATATAGTTGTGTGTTGGTATTGTTCTTACATGGTATTTGTTAACAAATTATATGGTATTGCCAACTTTCATAAGTTGTATATTTAATTAGAAGGGAGATGATAGTTATCTCTAATTTATTTAGATTTTATGGTTAGTTTTTGTGAAGTTTGGATTCTGAGACAATAATTTAGCCGAAGTGAATAGATAAATATAAAAAAAATGTAAGACCTGTGAAATAAAAAGAAAGAAAGTAAAACTAAAGAAAAAAAGAAAGAAAAAAGATATAATAGATTAGAATCACTAAGTGATTAATTCCAGACAGTATAATGGTAGGTGTGTGTGATGGATAGGTTTGAATAATAATTATGTTTATCACGACAACGACAATGACAACCAACGATGACAGTGCGTACATTCATGATTTTGGTAAAGTGTCATTGTTAACTGAATGAAGTTCTATTCACTACACACATAGCTGAAAGAAAAAAGGACTTGAATACAAAGTTTTTTTTGGTGAAGCAAAAAGTTAGGCTTAATTTCCAGTCATATTATCTATAGCATTCTCTTGTGACAGTCATTCTTCTGCATGTCTTACTCCATGGCTTCTACCTCAGCTCCACCCACTTCCTGGACTAACATACTGGGATGCACCCCTCTCACTCTAGCATAATTGTCTGTTGCTAACTTTTGCTTGAAATAATTTAATCGTTACTTGTTCTCTGCAGACAGGTATATAACAATCTGGCTCCATTTGTTCATTAAAGTTAATGAAGCTCTGAAGAAAGCATACAGTTACTTGGATGATAAAGCATGAATGAGAGTAGCCCATCATTTGTGACAACCATTATTCTATTAAAGTGTGTGTGGCATCACTAATTCATGACTCTTGTGCACACATTACATTATGCCTATCATATGTACATTCATGACTACCATCCACTAAGAGTTAATATCTTGTTATTGTGACAGTCACACCTCAAAGCGGTGGGATAGCCCTATAGTACATATTTGATATGTTCTTGTAGTATTCCCATTTAAGATATACTGACATATATTATTTTTATGTACCTAAATACACAAATATATATTAAAATTAATTGGGATTAATCTTGTCATGCAATGAAGCCAAGCTTTATGATTTGCTGATTAGATTTTTTATGTTGTTTTAGTGGCTCTATTTGGAATTGATTGCTAGGGTAGTGTATCTTTATCATCCTTTGGTAATTTACAAGGTTAATATAGATTTTTGAATGTCTTTACCACCCAGACTTTTTTACACACGCTAAGAACTTTTAATTGTGTACTGTTGGAGTAATCGGAATACACTGAATATTTTTGATTTAGATATGACGTTTTAATGTCTGGACTTTGTGATGATGGAGTAGAGATTACATTTAGAGCTATATTGCCATTGGAATATTGGGGCTTTGATGATAGGAGTTCACTATATTTGCGGTTTGGCCATCTCAGACTGGGACAGTGGATACGCAATGTTGGAAGTTTTACTCGATCTCGGTGAGTAACATATAGGTTAGCATTTTGTACAAAGCAAGAACCATGTAATATAATACAATTTGTACAGTACAGTAAGCACAAAAAAAAATTATGGATGTCATGTTGTAATATGGCCGTAGGTGTTTATTAGATCTACCATTGACTTCATTACCATTTTTGACGAAACAGCCAACACTGTTTACTAAAATGTTAAACAAAGTTAAGCTTTTGTGTAGATTCCTTACTAGATTCTGGCTAGCTAAGACATTGCAGGAATAGTGCAAAATGACTCATATAAAAAATTACTTGCTTTAAAACTGAATTTCCAATAGGCATACCATTTTAACCAGGTCTTCACTTAGTAGATCTTCTGTTAGTTATAGTTGGACCTTCGACAGTAAAAAATCATAATGTAGAGTGCCCTGACAGTTAAGGGGCATTTTGCCTCCTCCTACTTCTCTGAAAATAATCTGTCCCCACTGAAATAAATACAGACCTTATGGAAATATTTGCCTCCAATTATTCATCAAAGTTACATATTCCCCTGAAATTAAAAAAATTGATGTAACCTCCCTAAAACTTCGTTCAGATAAATACTGTATTACTTAATTGATTAATTGCAGAGGATGCGAAAATGCGTCAATAGATAAAAATTGATAACCGCAGAGGACGTGAAAATACGTCAAACGATTCTATATTGTTGCAAGTATATTTCAGGCTTATGAAATATATAGACTGCCATAAAAAATTGTTGAGTAAATTTTGTCATCAGGTCAAGAATATTATGTCTTCATCATCACTAGGATGCTAAAGTGCCAGTATTTTCCACTTGCAGAAGTTTTCTTTCATATCATGAGCAGTTATAGCTAAAGTAATATTGGTTTCTAAAAATATTATTCTGTGTACCTTGATTATGTTATAAAATGAATTTTCTACGTATACTTAACGAGAAACAAGTCTCACTGCTGTGACAGGATGGCAGTAACTCGGATGATATTGACGAAGAGTTTGATGACAGTGAGAATAACTTCAGTGCTGATGGGTGTAGTAACTATAGTAGCAACTAAGTGGTTGAGGACTCTGACGAGAACATAATTGACGATTTTGGAAGTGGAAATTTCTACAGGAATTTCAACATACATTATATTATAGCAATAAGTAAAAATAAATATTTTATTAACATAGCAGGTGCAACTGAAGGAAGCCCTCTTACATTACATCGTATATGCTACTACACTTCATAGTAAGATCAATAACTATTACAAAATCAACAATACATCCTACCAGCACACAAAAGTAAAAACGCCTTGGAGTACCAAACTGAATACACTCAAATACTAGTGATGTGCTTGAGCACAAATGGCGAGCGAGCCTAAAGACTATTCTATTTTTATATGAATGATTTTGACTTCTAACACTGAAGCTACTGAAAATAAGGTCCAGTTTTTAAATTTCGCATTTCAGTGCCATAGTAACAACTCTCTGCAACTGCTTGAATTGAAGGAAAAACAACAACAACAAAACAATACATGTTATTTAGACGTTTTCTTTGTGATATTTAAAGTAGTGGTTGTAACACACAATGCTGCTTTGACACAACTGGACACGCACCTACGCAGACTTACCTTCGCGGTAGTCTAGTAGACAATGTATTTTCAAGTAAATACTGTTGCGCACGGCTTATAACCATGACAAAGAGCGCATTGACTTACCACCGCCACTAACTCGAATAGAAATGGAAGTCCCTTAAGTTTTCACGTTTTAACTGCACCCGCAAAAGAATTCAAAACGGTAAACAATTCAATTTCTAGGGTGATACGAGTACTGACCGATAAACCAGAGGATTCTGTTTAGTGCAATTTGGGACGGGGTCGACCACATAACTAACACAAAAACGCGAGGGTCAAAGTACAAAATTACTTACAAACATATATATAAATAAACAAACATCCCCGATTTTCAATTGTGTTACCCCTGTAAGTGTCTTGCTCGCTCGCCGATCATGTCATTTATCTGTTTTCATACACAAAGCCTCTTAAAGACTTCTCTGTTTAAAAAACTCACAACTGACTGCTCAGTTCAAAATAAACCACACCCAACCTAAATATCAATAAATTCTTCCTGAATGTAAAACAGCTATGTGCAAAAACACTTTATCTTACAGTAGGCGCCAAAAAAAAGTTCCGAATTCCGTCCGGTAGAACGCCCTGTGGCAGGATGGCTCACTGGATGCCCGGTAGGCTGCCACCAGAGTTGCAAGGCTCTCTCACTTAGCTAATCGAGGCGTTCAAACCTCCCAAACTCCCGAGTTCCACGTCGGAAGGGTAGGCTTAGGATTATGCTTATGTCTAAAGAGCGTGGACACAACTGAAGGCACGCACGCCAGACAGGCCATAATATAATAAACCTGCCGAGCATGCGCGGTGGTGGGTGCTACATAAATAGGGTGATGGTGTGCGTGATGAGGATAATAGAAGCAATGTTTATGGGTAAGGGTTGTTTGTGAGGAAATGTGGTGGGCTGTACCACCACATCTCCCCTCCCTTAAAAGAATTGGGATACACAAAGTGAAATGAAGTGGGTGTGATACAGAGAGTAAACAAACACGACAAACACAAATAAAGTTAGAAGTTCTAGTCGACTGTCATGGCTAATCATCTGACGGCCAAGACTGACGAGACATGGCATCAGCCACTTTGTTTCCGGAGCCATCAATGTGTTGAATCTCAAAAGTATACTCCAGCAGTCTAATCTTCCAACGAGTCAGTCTTGAAGAGGGGGCTTGGCCGTTGATGATGTTCACCAAGGGTCTGTGGTCAGTGAAGACCTTGAAAAACTTGCCAGCAAGATGAAACCTGAAACGTTCGACTGTCGCCAACAGAGCTGCCGCCTCTAAATCGAGTATGGAGTAATTTTTCTCCGCTTTAGACAACTGTCTCGAATAGAATTCAGCCGGAATCCAGTCACTGTTTCTATAAACACATAAAGTACCACCAACACCAGAGAAAGAGGCATCCGTAAACACACACAATGCATCATTAGTACTAGGTATGATAAGTGAGGAGTGGTGAGAGATAGCATAGATGATTGAGCGAAATGCTTTGTCGTAGTCATCATCACAAAGTATATTGTCTGGGCTGTCTTTGGTCATATGACAATTCAAAACAGATGTATGTTGTGACAATAACGGAATGAATCTAGAGTAAAATGTGATCAGCCCGAGAAATGATCTTAAAGACGATTTGGTGAGAGGTAACTGATACGAAGAGATAGTAGAGACCTTGGTCGAAGGAATTGAAAGACGGTTATGTCCAACATGAAAGCCAAGGAAGTCGAATGAAGCAAAACACCAGGAGCATTTCTCCTGTTTGACTGTTAGCCCAGCAAGTTCCAGTCTGGAAAGTACCGAAGTGATATGGGCAAGATGTTGGTCGAAGGAAGTGCTAAAGATTACCAAGTCATCAATGTATGGTAAACAGAAAGGTTCAAGGCCTCTCAACACGGACTGCATCAGGAGCTGGAAAGTTGACGGAGCATTGGTGAGACCGAAAGGCATGACCTTAAACTGAAATTTACCCTGCAAGCAGGTAAAGGCCGTATACTGTTTTGAAACTTCGTCCATTGGCACTTGGTAAAAGCCTTTTAACAAGTCAAGTTTGGAAAGAATGGTTGCCTCGCCCAAATGAGAAATGATGTCATCGATGGACGGCATGGTAAAGGGCTCGCGAACAGTAACGGAGTTTAACTTCCTAAAGTCAATCACAATCCTTATACCACCATCTTTCTTACGAACTGGTAAAGGGGGGCTAGACCATTTGGAGGTCGACGGTTCAATAACACCTAAACTAATCATGTTTTCTATCTCAAGCCTAAAGGCTTCTTGATAAGAAAGAGGGATAGAATATGAAGGAGACCACAATGGTGTACTAGTGCTAACTGAAATAGAGTGTTGAACCAGGGAAGTGCGCCCGGGTTTGTTTGAAAACACAGACGGAAAATGCCCTAATACTGAGTCTAACTGACTTTGTTGCTCGAGTGATAATGAGATGGGCTCAGATGTGTTAATGGGTTGCACAAACTCATCACAAACACTTTCTTCAGGAACTAACAAAACTTTATAGACATGTAACACTTTCTTGATCTGAGAAAGGTGAACCACCTTGGGTTTTGCCTTCTTGTTCACAGGAACGATAGCACAGTTTACTGGAGGTAACAAAGATTTAATCGTAAAGGGGCCATCCCAGGACGCCTCTAAACATTTGTTGTGTCCAGGGTTACGCTTGTACACAGTGTCACCTAGTTTGTAATTAGAAACCAATGCAGACTCAGATGACACACGATCTGACAGTGATTTTGAGGACAGGGATTCTTTTACGAAGTGAGTTTGACAAGAGATTACCTTATCAAGGTCTTCAATGAACTGTGGAAGGTTCAGAGAAGAGTCAGAGGGAGTAGTCCACAAAGATTTTAAAGTTGACAGAATGAAGGGGGTTGGTTTTACAAACAAAAGCTCATGTGGTGTGAAACCGTGTCTAGAATTTGGCACATTACGAGCATAATACAACACAAGATCAAGAGCAAGGGGCCAATCCTGCTTGTTCTGAATGCACTTTGCCAACATGGCCTTAAGAGTCGAGTGAAACCTCTCGAGACGGCCATTGGACTGAGGGTGATACGCCGAAGTGCGTATGGAAGCCATATGGAGTTTCTTTTTGAGATGGGATAATGTCACCGACATAAAATTTGTACCTTGGTCTGTCAGGATGGTGAGGGGAGTGCCCAGGAATGATACAACAGAAAGGATGGCTCTGGCTGTCTCTTCCGAAGTGTACGATTTCAACGGAACTGCAAAAGGGAAGCCAGAGGCCATTTCTAGACAGGTCAGGATAAAACGGAATTTTTGTTTTGAAGTAGGTAAAGGGCCTACTATGTCAAAAGCGAGCTTTTCACATCTCTGTGAAATAATCTCGGGTTGAATCATTGGGACTTTCTTTCCACCAGATTTATTATGCATGCTACATTTCACACAAGACATGACGTGTTGTTTGATGTCTGCAGCTAAATTGGGCCAAGTAAAGTGCCTATTGATTAGGGAGCGGGTGGTATTCACTCCACCATGTCCCAGGCCTTCATGGGCTGCGACAAGAACCTTGCGCCTTAATGATGTGGGCACAACAAGAGCATGCGATACCGAATTCAGGGTTGAAGTGATGCACATTAACAGGTTGTCGACGACAAAGAACTGTTTCTCTCCTTTACAGGCAAATTCCCAAAGAGGAGTAAGAGAAGGGTCTGACCTTTGCAGGGCTGCAAACTCCTGCTTGTTAAGACCATCAAATGACAGGTTAGGAAACGACATAGGAACTAAACCAGGATTGTCTGAGGGTCTGGAGGAACTATCAACTTCCTCCTGAGCTTCCTGAATACTATCAAAGGAAGTAGGGGATGCACCTTCGGTGCAATGCAAAACCTCAGATGTGTGAGCTGCCAGGTCGGAGTCTGCCTGCATTGCTCTGGTCACGGTTAACACAGGTTGGGGGCCTGATTTGGCATGGTTGATAAGTTTGACAATATTCTCTGTACCAAAATCAAGGCCTAAAAGAACGGTTTTAGGCGGAAGACGTGAATCCATTGCCAAGAAACATTCGCCTTCCAAGGTTGGGACAGAAATGGACATCGCAAAAACAGGGACGGTTTTAATTTCCTGAGAAATTCCATAGATAGGGACAAAATGAACGGGTTCCATGTCTAGCTCGACAAAATCATCGGAAATCACTGAAACTTTGGCACCTGAATCTATGATTATTGGTGTGTCAATACCGTTTATCTTGCCATAAGTTATGAGGTCATCCTCTTCAAAGTGATTAAGGGGAGGATCATTATGCACAGATCCAAGAAGTTGAGGGATATCAGGCTCAACAAAACTTTCGGGTTCAGACAGATTGGAAGTGTTAATAAGACGGACGGGACGGGAATTGTTCCTCGGGACAGGGGACGGACGGGTAGGAGTTTGAGCGACAGGTTGGGTGGGTGGGCTGTTAGGGACAGCATTGGGTTGTGGGGTAGGAGCTTGGGTGTTGTTGGATTGCCAAGTTACGGATGGGGTAGGATGCGAAGGACATGTATTAGCGTAATGACCTAGCCTGTTGCATTTAAAGCACGTAACAGAAGCCAAATCACGTCTAGGCTGAGGAGTACGTTGTGGTCTGGGATTGAATGAAAGACTAAGGGAGTGTTGATTAGGGTGTTGATAGGGGTTTTGATTGGGTTGTTGACTAGTCTGACCTGAATAATGAGGTGTTGAATTAATGTTTCCAATCTGAGATGAACAAACAGATCTGTAATTAGGCTGAAAAGAATTATAAGACTGAGAGTTATGAAATTTGTGAGAAGCTTTAGAATGGGACTGATGTGAAGACAAGTACCATGCATTACAGTCTTGAACAAAGTGAGCATTAGACAAGGTGGGCCTGTTCAAGACAGCCTCTCTATGATCTTGGGGGAGACCCGCAACCAAACCTATAGTGGCTACCATATCAGCAACCTCATCCCTTACTTTAGGGTGCATGGAGTTAGAAAAAGGGAGGTTACTAATAAGAATGTTGATCTTGTATCTCCAATGGTTGTACCACTGGATCAACGTTTTACTCCCACTGTACCTGAACTTCAGGGGAAAACTGTTCAAACACTCAGTTAAAGAGTAGCCACCTGTGTTAAGTAACACAATGCGTGCATCTGCATAAGTAGGACATAAACTGATATTGTTGTAGTAGGCCTCTTTAAAGGGGCCGGACAAACAATAAGGAAGATAGAGTCTGAAATTTGTAAGAGGAATATGTCTAGAGCCAAGTTCTGTCTCAAATCTATTTAAGAAAACCATTATATCCTCATTCTCTCCCATTATGCCAATTAACTTAACCAGTTTGTCTGTGTCATTGGGGTTAGATCTTTCTACAGACGGGAAGGATTCTTGTTTAGACAAACAACGAAACAACAAGAGAGTATTAGGATCTACACTGAGCTCACGAGCTCTACTAGTAATCGAAGTAAGGTCCTCTTCCCTCATGCCCAAACTGGCAGTGGGTACAGGATCAGAGCCACGAATGGTAGCTTCACCAGAATCAGAATGAACAGAATCAAGATTGATAGAAACATGGTCTGAACGAGGGGTGATACTAGCATGATCTGACGGAATATTAGCAGAAGTATTATCAGAAGAATAATGGTCAGAGGCAAACCTAGGGAAAGCCGGGTCAGAAATACTACTTGTGGTTACTGAAAGAATGGTAGGGTCCTCAGCCACATTAGTATCAAAGAGGGAGCTAGCTTTATGCCTTTTGGAATTTGCCCTGGTGTTCATGACACAAGATATAAGAGGGTGGATAAACTGACACACTGACTAAATAAAAACACAATTTACAGGGTCAATCACTACGAAATGAAACAAAAACACTGCGCTAATCGAACAAATAACTTGCGTGACCGATGATTGAAGGCGAACAAAGTCCAAGGGGGTTTCCCGGAAGAAATGAAGACCGAACAAGGGGATTTCCCGGAAGTGTTGATTGAAGGCGAACAAAGTCCAAGGGGGTTTCCCGGAAGAAATGAAGACCGACCAAGGGGATTTCCCGGAAGTGTAGTCTCGTGGGAGTGCCAGAGAGTTGCTGCGGAGTCTGTGACTCGTCACAGGGAACGAAACATGATGAAGGGGGAAGCAAAGAAATTGGCGGAAACCCTCTACGCCTGGAATCAGGAACTGCTAAGAAGAAGTTCATGGAGTGGGAATCCGTTTCAACCACCGCTGTGCACCAGATGTGGCAGGATGGCTCACTGGATGCCCGGTAGGCTGCCACCAGAGTTGCAAGGCTCTCTCACTTAGCTAATCGAGGCGTTCAAACCTCCCAAACTCCCGAGTTCCACGTCGGAAGGGTAGGCTTAGGATTATGCTTATGTCTAAAGAGCGTGGACACAACTGAAGGCACGCACGCCAGACAGGCCATAATATAATAAACCTGCCGAGCATGCGCGGTGGTGGGTGCTACATAAATAGGGTGATGGTGTGCGTGATGAGGATAATAGAAGCAATGTTTATGGGTAAGGGTTGTTTGTGAGGAAATGTGGTGGGCTGTACCACCACACGCCCGTGGAACGGTAGTCTTTTTACCGTAGTTTTTATCGTTGCGTTCCGTACCGTTTTGATTAAACGGCCGACACCGTTTACTAAAACGGTGAAGCATTTCCGTCGATTCACAGATATTTTCTAGCTAGAAACTCTTCTTATAGCTATATCAGCAAGCTAAGGCCTTATATATCGACCATTAAACGCTACGGGGATAGTGAAAAAAAGCTCGTACAAAATTTTCACTTGCTTCAATAAAGTTGCAGACCGAAATTCCGATGGGCACAGAGCTATAACGAGGTCCGCACTTCGTAGATCTTCTGTTAGCTACCGATGGACCTCAAGTAGTAAAAAATCTAAGCCGGAGAAGGCCCTAACTTCGAGAAAACGTCGATACTGTGCGGTGGTCGAACTAACAATTCTCCGCGAGACAACTTTGAATAGGACGGCTTCAAATTTTTTTAACCAGAAAAGCTCCGCCTCTGGAGCCTATAAACAAAAAATCGGAACGTTTTATTGGATAAACGATTTTTTATATTTCTTTGAGCGAGACATACGGTGAACGAGAAAGATTAAAACGGTAATGCGGTCGAACGGAACGGCCGTTTTTTAACAAACGGCGTACCGTTTTTCCCCCGTTATTTAATCGTGCAACGGCCGTTCTACGGAACGGAATTCGGAATTTTTCTGTGTCTCCTACTGTACCTCTTTGTTTCAGTAGCTAACTGTTTAAGCCTTGAAAGCGTACTTCCAGCCTTTCTAACATGGTTACTAAGAGCTGCAGTGTAATGCCATAAATATTTTTGCTAAACGGTACAAGTAGTCTGTTCTGTTTAAGTCGGGAGCAGCTTCTTAGCATCGAGTTTATGCTTTCCCAATAGCCTAAAGCATACTCTATCGTTCAATAATACTATCCCCGAGGCAATCTTCAACCGTTCGACTTCACTCTTAAGTTTTGTGTCACCCTCCCACCAAGCAATCAATCCTCTGATTCTCGCATGCGCCCGTGACTACATTACATTAGGGGCAATTAAAAATTTTAATAATGTGCGTCTGTATTTGTATGTACATTGTTAGTAGCACAAAAGGAGATGAAATGGATACACACACACAGCAGGAAATTAGCATGCAGGATGTGATACTGGTTTCTCTTTTTTTAGCAAGTGTGTCTCCACTAGCAGGGAGACTTTCAGCATGAATCTTGATAATATGAACAAAGACATTGTTGCTTGCACAGAAATGAGAGAGAGAGAGAGAAGACGAGAGCACTGAGAGTTTAAGATATTCCAGGAGTGCAACTTTTCACGTCTTGAAGACAGCAAGAGAGTGTCTGACAAAGACTTAATGACTAAGTGGACCCAGTAGTCAGGTTATTTTGAACAACTGTACCAGTCAATCAAATATTCTAAAAACTGAAGCAAACTTCGAACCTGAAGTATCAAAAATTGAACATTGTCCAGACATCAACTTAAGTCTAATATGTTCACTATTGCCAGGACAGGCAAGATAGTGAACAAAGGAAAAGCATATCACTGTTCACATTTTTAATATTACTAATACTAAACCATCGACCACCCTAAATAAAAAATATAAAAAATTGGGCAAAAAAAAAAAGAAGCCACAAACAAGCCTGCCTGATAGTCCCATAGTATGTCCGGGTTGAGTTGGTGCGGTAAAAAGTGTAATAGCTTTTGAAAGGAAGTAGCTAAGCTTCCAGGGTTTGTACCATTTGAGTGCTCGCGCCGAAGCAATCCAGAAAATTACCTCTAAAAACTTTAGAGCCGGCGGGAAAGTGCAGTTTCAAGACTCAATAGAAAGTGCTGTTTCAAGACTCAATAGAAAGTGCTGTTTCAAGACTCAATAGAAAAGTCTATGGGAATAAATAAAACCACAAGTTTCCTGCGCTACACACGGCGGGATTTAGTCATGTGCTCAAACCGGGCCAATCATGTGTGCTCTACCTCAGAGGCAATTGTAAACAAAAAGCAGTTGTAGTTTGGTGACTTCGTTTCTACCCTACTGCTTGACATTCTGGTTTATTTTAGACTCAGAACTTTGTTGCTATCATAGACTCTATTTATGCTTCAGCTGTTCATTACTCCTCATATCTATAAAGGTATACAGTTCTCTATGGTTATGGGGATGCTATTTACCACCCTCCTAATTCAACTGCTGCTTGTAGCTACCACAATTTCATGTCATCATAAAGTTATATAATAATGTCGTCATAAAATTATATTAATATATGTCAATTTTTTTGTATAATTAACAAAATTGAAATTTAACAAATAGATAGATAATAAAGTAAAATTATGAATAAAATGTTCCACGTGAAGGACATAAAGTAATACTGGAATGTGTGCGGCCATAGCTAAAGGTGTAGGTGATGTACTGGATTCTTCACATTATTGTTGAGTACTTCAGAAGTTCATCACACCAAATACACGCTTGAGCACACAACAATCAGACTTACTTGAGGAAGCGTTCAGCCGCAGTCCTGCGCTTCTTTTCCTCGGAAGATTTGTGCTACATTAGTAGCTCCAGATCACCCTCTGCAACCTTCAGCCAGTTTTAACGCACAACTAGAAGCTCGTATAAACTATAAACTATGAGTGATTAGTTATAACCGGGCATATAGTCAATACAGCTGTGGAAGAAACCACCATAGCTTTTTTTTCGTTTCAACAAGATAACTTACGGTAATAATGTGTATCTTAGACCCGCCCCGTTTTTACCCGTGGGTGTCGATGTTTTGCACGTTTGAGCTACTATTGTCATGTGACCTGAATTGGTTTCTGGTTTCGCCAAGTGCATTCCTCTTTTGCCACATTTGTGGTCGCGCCAACTCAACGTGGACATACTATAGCCCCATTCCAGCTAGGGTTACGTTTGTACTGTTTAAGGCATTCCACAGTGCGGCAACTGACAAAGAAAGTTATTTCATTTTGCTGAGCCCTCTATCTTATCAGCTAATAGGAAATCAAAGTCCCTCACACCTGATCTGTAGCCTTGTTGGCATCACTGGAAGTGTGAATGTCACACGATGAGATTATTCAGATAGTGAAAATGACCCAGCACCACTTCCTTGGTTATGTGCCAAAGAAAGGTGATCACATTGAGTACACATCAATCTAAAGGGGTGCATGGGATCCATGAATACTGAGTTGTCTGTTTTTAGTGGTGGACAGGTGCTCGTGTGTATGCCGTGTACAGATACTATTTGTATGACAAGCAGGTGATATCAGCAAATACCCTGGAACCATTCCGGTTAATTCGGTTTTGACCAGACCATCTTTTCGAAGGGGGAAATTCCGAATTAATGATTTTTACTGATATTTAAATTCCGCAATTAACAATTTTTACCTGTTCTTTTTACCAATACTTTTGCAGTGGTGTATAGCTTTGGCTATAAAATGGCTTCATCTTCATCATTGAATACTTCCTTAGAGTATCTGGATATTCCAGACAAATATTGCCTTCAACTATCTTCTTTTAACTTCCCTAAGAATAGTTTTGGCTCAAAAAAACTATGCAGAGGTTATGCCAGAGGACCTGGTTGGAGCAGTGGCCATGGCTTTACTATTGTGAAATTAGAGATGTTCTTTTTTGTAGTGCTTGTGTTAGTGCCTTAAATCCATAAAAGTCAATAAAAATAGAGGGGATCTTGCTTTCACTGTTAAGAGTTTTCACACTGGAAATATGGCACTATAGGTATTAAGAAACACGATGTATCTGGAAGTCACAAGAAAGCGTGGTGATAATTTAAGCAGAGCATTGCAATCACTGCAGCAGAAGGCCATAGGTTAACTAGCATGACAATAGCTACACTTAGCAAATGTAGGTCTGATGAAGCGTATATATTGTTTTGGAAGAAAGTTGAGCTTTCTTGCCAATCACTTGATATTGAGGAACCAACATTGCCAAGGAAAAGAAAGCTTCCTAAGAAATTTGGAGACGATTCTGTTTTATTTCAAAATCCAAAGATTACCGTCTTAAAGTTATTTTGAAGCTATTGATTACATAATTTCATCTATTCTGGAAAATTTGATCAGCCAGGCTGCAAAATGTACAACTATATTGGAGAGTTTAATCATTGCCACCTTTAAAGGTGAAAATGCTGAAGAATATTTTGCTGCAGTCACAGAATTTTATAGCAGTGATTTGACATTGATCAATTACATCTTCACCTTCAAGTCTTGACTACTAGTTATTAGTGTTGGGCGGTTAACCGGTTTGACGATTAAATCGCGATTTTTTAAACCGTCGATTATTAATCGTTCTATTTTAAGCTAAATACGATTACCGCACGCGTGCGCCCCGCGCGTCCTCTCATTTTTGTGTACCTTGGAACCAGTCTTTCACCGCGAAGAAAATGTCTGCCATCAGTCTTTCACCGCGAAGAAAATGTCTGCCATACTAAGAGTTTCTGGTGCGTGCGTGGTAAAAAAGAAGAATACTAAAAGCAGTGTCTGGAAGGAATTCGGGATAAGAGCTACTGAAGATGGGAAAGTTATAGCAAGTGAACAAAATAGTCCGCTCTGTCTAACCTGTGGAAAAAGCGTACAAGCTAAGGGGAGCAACACAACGAATCTCTGGCAACACTTGAGAGAGCACCACCCTTCAGCATACGCCGAAATATCGTCTGAAAAGGCCAGTAAAAAGGATGGTGAGTGTAGCATGCAGTTAACTCTGGATAAATCTAATTCAAAAGCGAATATGTACCCCTCTACTAGCAATCAAGCTAAGGAACTTAATAAAGCTGTTGCTTATTTTATAGCCAAGGATACCTTCCCTATTGCTACAGTTAACAAGCCTGGGTTTAAACATTTAGTTTCAAAATTGAATCCAAGGTATGAAATACCAAGTAGGAAGCATTTTACTGATTTTGAAATACCAGCCTTGTATTCTTTGATTAAAGATAGCAAAGTGAAACCTGTCCTAGCACAAGCTGAATGTTATTCTGCCACAACAGACTTATGGACGAGTGGCTCTTGTGATCCTTACATAACATTTACTATTCATACAATCAGTGAAGATTGGAGTTTGGCTTCTTTCTGCTTAGAAACTGTTCCATTATATGAGGATCACACAGGACAAAATATAGCAGATGCAGTTCTGGACATTTTAGGAAACTGGAGTCTTAATAAAGAGAAGTTAGTAGCAGTGACCACTGACAATGGTTCTAATGTTGTTGTGGCATTTCGTAATATTGCTGTTTTGAGAGTGAGCTGTTTCGGCCATAATTTAGATTTGGCTATCAAAAAAATCCTTCGTTTACCACAGGTTCGGCAAGCATTAGCTCGTTGCCACTCTTTGGTTGAACTGTTTCATCGCAGTTGGAAAAAAGCTAGAGACTTGCGACAGAAACAAGAAGAATTGGGTCTTCCACAGCATAAACTCATGGGTGATGTCCCTACCCGATGGGGATCTACTTACAACATGATATCACGCATTCTTGAGCAGCAACAGGCAATAAGCGCAATAATGGCTGGAGAGAGAAAATATTGGAACAAGATGCCCACTGACATTGAGTTTACCACACTAGAAACTCTCTCCGATGTTCTTAAACCTTTGTCTGTTTTGACTGATGCTCTTGCTGGAGAAAAGCAGGTAACTGCTTCAGCTCTTATTCCAATCCTGAAACATGTCACTGATTGTTTGACCCCTGCTAGTGGTGAGAGTAGATTAATGAAGGAACTAAAGGACACAATTAGGTTAGATTTACAGAGTAGGTATGATAATAAAAGTTGTGTCTTTGAAACTCTTTCTGTAGCCTCTTTTCTGGATCCACGATTCAAACATCGACACCTGCAACTTAAAGAAGAAATAATTACAAGAATAACAAGCGAATGTATTGGATCATTTGTCTCTTCAGAAACGATCCAGGAAGAATCCCCACCACCTGCAAAAAAATTAAAGGGTTTAGCAGCAGTTCTCAGTCATATTGACACTCAGTCTACTCCAGGTACCAGCACTGTGCTGTCACCGAGTGAGAAAATAAACCTAGAGATTTCTTCCTACATGGACATTCCTACATTGGAAATGGATGCTGACCCTTTAGTCTGGTGGAAATTGGAGTGTTTACATTTCCCAAACTTGGCTGTGCTCGCCAGGAAGTATTTATCAATTTGTGGCACTAGTGTTCCTTCAGAACGAATGTTCAGCTTATCTGGCCACATCTGCAGCAACAGCCGCAATCGCTTATTGCCAGAAAATGTAAATAAATTGGTTTTTCTGGCCCGGAACATGTAACTCTTTGCTGATTTAAAGTCATTGCACAGTTTATTTGTTTGTTTGTTCGGTTAACACTGGACACTTCACAACTTTCATCATTATTGTCTAAGTTTTGTTTGTTAAAAAAAATCTCAAATTTTTTAAATAATCGCTATAATCGCAATATTAAGGGTTGGCAATAATCGTCCTTAACTATGCTAAAATCGCCCAACACTACTAGTTATCCTCATGAATTTAGGCTGTGACTATTAATGATTTGTGTACTTATTTTCAGAAGATGTCAACATTTGAAAAATCACTTTTATCACAAGCTGTGGTTTTGTTAAAGCTTCTTATTGTCATTCCTGCTGCTACCAATGCAATAATGTGAAAGGTCATTTAGTGCACTTAGGAGACGTAAATTATTAATTTACGTTGCAGCAAATCGCCTCATTTTTTACTGCCGGAAGTAACCTTTACTGGACAAGCAACTTTCTGACTTTGTAGAGGGGAAACAAACAATCGGGCCTGGACCTAAACTTTCTATTAATCAGGTAAAGCTTGCTCTTGCTATCACTCAATCGATTGAGATTCCTGTACACATTAGTTTCGATAGTGGATCAGAGGATGCCCAAGGCCATGAAAAATTTTGGTATCTCGTTGCTTCCTAAGGTTGCCACATCATGTTGCTTAGTTTCACCATGCTAGTGATGACATTACAATAGAAGACAAGTTCAGAGATATGATTAACGGTTATGAATCAAGCAAGAAAGAACACTAAACAGCAACTTTAAAGGTGAATTGTTAGGAGACAAAACATATCATTTTCAGACTAATATTAGTTACAATAAAAACAGCCACTCTAGCCAATGACATTGACTTGTGACACTCTTGTGTTCTGTTTACTTTCAGGTATAATTATAAACTTTACAATACTATTAATATTCCAAGGTCATGGATCAGCTTGGAAGTCGAAGATGCTCTTGTATTTCCTGCATCTTTGGAGTTCTGAATCCACAGTAGAGTTAATAAACTTTTTGAGAAGACTTAAGCCATCATTGTTACTCAATTCAAAGTATCAAATAATTAAGAATTTTGTTGTTGTACTCTAATATTTATGAAAATATTTGATACATTTTTAAGTTTTTTTTTGTAGCAAGGTTTATCTGACAAATTTTTTATGGTGACCACACTCTGAGATGCAACAAATTTCAAAAAGGTTGTGTGCTTGACAAATATCTCATTTGGTGACTATGACTTTTTCTTGGCTTGCTGGAAATTCTTGGCTGAACTGTGGAAGTACTTTCATCGATTTACATCTCAACACTTTTACTCCATGGTACCATTTACTCTTAGCCTTACTCCCCTCTCATTTCCCATAAATACAGTGCTTCCAACTTAAAGAGTGGATTTTTTGAAACTACTGTATAGACCCTCACTACAGTCATTTAACATACACATACCTTTTCTTCATCATCCCAATAATGTTTACAATAGTAAAACTGCCTGTTTAGAGAATGGAAAACGGAGAACAGCACTTTTCTCATTCATTCTAATACATTTTACGCCATTTTTTATGACGTCAAGATTTTGCGGTAGTTCGTCATTAAACGTAACTAGTTAACGAGCTAAGGTCGAATGGTTATTTCCCCGAGCGGTAAGACGGGACTTTCCCTAACTGCAATCGGCTGTATGGATTCTCATCGTTCTACTAGCAGCAGTAAACAAAGTCGAAATCAGTCAGAATTGTTGGCTGGTATATTACTAACGTGGAGCCAAGCCTATCCAAGTGGTCATCTTTTTCAAGAGCTGAAGAAAAGCTGAAGGAGTTTAATACTCCCAAGGCTCCCAGCATTCGGTATTCTGACAACATCAGGGCGATGCAGTTGGAGTCCTACGGGTTGTGCAGCTCCAGACGGAAGCTAAAACGCTGGCCGTGATAGGCAGTAATAGCGTTGTAAAACTTGATACCTAAGGCCTGAGATACAACCGTAGCTAAATCAGCCATACCCGTGTAACAATTAGCGGTAAACTGGCGCCCTTGCACAAATACGCATGCGCTGTTTTGTGACGTTGCGTTTACGTGTACTAAAGGCCCACAACCCGCTCTAAACGTCATCATTTGATGACCCTTACCGTGCGTAAAAATTTTTTGGTGAAAAACAGCCACAACTCACTCAATTTTCAAGGTATAGCTACCAAAGTTATACATAATAATTTTAAGGCAATTTTACATCATGTGTCAAATTTTTAGAGATATAACTCAATAAATTCAAAAATCCTGGCTTAAACACTTTTTTCTTAAAATTTAAAATATTTCGAGATTCAAATTTCGTGTGCCCACAAAATCTGGCTCATATGAAACTTCTGGTATTAAAGTATCAGTATACCAAGTTATAGAGATAAGGAAAAATAATTTCTCTTTTTTCAGCTTAAACACTTCCAAATTCACTGTCTTGAAGCTCCCAGTTCCATCACCTATAACCACAACAATAACCACAAACCCTCAAAATTGTTTTGTCTGTATGTTAATATGACATTAATGTATAATAATACAAATTTTTAGCTTTCTATTACACATACTTGAGAAATTATAGCAGAATTAGCAACCTTAACCAAAAAGCTAAAAAATCCACTCTTTAAGCTGGAAGCACTGTACACATGATAGATGATTGGTACTGATAGCTAATTATTGGGGACCACCCCTGAATATATCTATCGATCAGGAATGGTACGAACCAGTTGAGAAGAGGAATGAATAAAGGGGAGATAGAAAACGTGCGAGAAGATTGGTAGAATTAACCAAGTCATGTTATGTTGCTTGATCCAAGTCATGGGTACCCTTATCATCAAAATTTCTGCTTCTTCTTGCTTGGTTGTGCTGGTGTAGATAATAAAATTTTACACTTAAAACTGCATCATCACAGTTGGCTCATGCTCAGTAACCAGCTAAGTGACCACATACCTTTGAGCAACAGCCAACTGCATATATACCCTGCTAATGCCAAAAAAATGATGTTTTTGAGCAACAGCCAACTGCATATATACCCTGCTAATGCCAAAAAAAAGATGTTTTTAGTTAATAAACTAACTAAAAACATCAATTTTTTTTGGCATTAGCAGGGTATATGTGCATACTAATAGTATCGCACGTCAGTTGCCCATTAAAAAATGAATGGGAAAAATCGCTGTCCAATGGAAATTGCACGGGGAAAGTGAAATAGCGTGTAACTAATTGAAATACCTCGGTAACTTAAGTGAAAAGTAAGTGAAATACCTCGGTAGCTAAGTGAAATAGTTTGGGTAAGTGTGCACACATGAGCGTTAACCTTGGAAACTTACGGTTGAAGTTGTTTCTAGATGGAGACCATGTCATTTTTTACCGCAGAACCTCTATCCGTATTAGACGGAATGTTTTACAATAGATTAGGAGGGGTCGTAGGTTGAAAACAAAGTTCCAGCGGAAGCTAATCTGAAATAATGAGATAGTGAGTGAACGATACAGTGTAGCTACAATTGCAAAAGACTTTTTAAAAAGCTGGCCTACTATTAGCGAGTGATAGCACGGGTAACCTGTGCTATTATGGATTAAAAGCACTCGTAAAGCAATTGAAATAACACTCGGCTTCACCTCATGCTATTTCAATCGCGTTACTCGTGCTATTAACCCCGAATAGCACGGTTACCAGTGCTATTACTCATACAAATACTGAAATTGTAACCCTTTCGACACCGACTTTCTTTTAACACTTTGGGGGCATCTTTTAGAATTCAAACATGATTTTAAGATTTCTACCGCAAAGCAATTGTTCAGGCGCCATCAAGACCTTCACACGGAGGCTCTTCCTGAAGATGCAGGCTGGCTGGCCACCCTTCTTCACGGCGGGTTCTCTCCTCCACAGCGAACTCAGTCATGCGCACACACTACCTGTAACGATCATTTCCATACACATAATTATATTCATAGCTCAGTCAACCCACCGTCTTTATATCACCGTGCCTCACTACTTAAATAATGTAATTAGACCGCAAGGCGTGTTCTGTGATACTTATACTATAGCCCTAGCCAAGTTATAGAGTGCGCTCTTTGCGGGTGCGGCTTCAAGACTGCAAGCGAAAGCCAGCGGTTGCGAGGTTGACACACTCGGCGCCAATAGGCCACAGAACTCCTGGTCCTTCGGGCGATAACGACATCTATGCCACACCCACCGATCGGTTCGGAGGAAGTTACGCCCCCTCCGACATTGGTCCTTCGAGCCGGATCTGATCCTTGTCAACACGCCCGCGCTGAGACTCGACTGATCGACGATCCGTTCGAACCAGAAGCTCCACCAAACAGAAGGACTACAATTGTTTGACCTCTGGCTATTGCTGCTCAGATTTCACCTTTCTCATAGAGCAAGGCACCAGAGCAATAACAATTTCAATCAAGACCTCAGAACAACGATGAACGTCGAACTTAAAGCTATTACGAACCTCACCGACATAAACTCTGTCAAGATTAAGCGTGCCAGCCGTCGTAGACAGCTCACCAGACTCAAGACCCGGTATGAGCGCCTCACCAACGATTCTGCGCTCTGCGACATTCCTTTAGATGACCTCGCTTAAATCCGTCAGCTATGCAAGGACAACGTCAGTCTTCACCGAGCACTCCAGACCCGCTACGACGAAATGAGTGACCCAACTGGAGTAGCTTCCTCCGAGAGGGAAGAGGAACTGCTCAAGGACGATGAAGTCTTAGAGGCTCATTCCAGACTACTGAGATCAGTACAACGCTACTACAAAGCAAAGACTGTGATCAACCAGGGAACTGCTCTACAGGAGTCACTGACTTCACTCAGCGAAGTCGAAAACCTTTCTACATCCATGGTTGCCGCCGAAATCAAAGACATCAGTACACAGGTCACTGCCCTCAGGGAGCAGACGGTCGACTTCAAAGACATCCCACCTGTGAATGTCGCAATGACCTCACTCCGCAAGCAGTTGCAAGATCTCTTCGTCCATATGTCCTCTGAACACTCTGTCAAGACAGAAAAACCACAACCCGCTGAGACAACATCGCCAGCCTCTTCCATCTCTTCCAGCATAGCCAAACTACAACTTGATCTACCGAAGTTCTCTGGTCTCGCCACCGATTGGCACAACTTCTACGCACTGTTCTCCGCTGCCATGAAGACCCGCGGAGCCGGACTTTCAGATCCTGAGCGATGTTGTTTTCTCCTCAAGTCCATGTCCTCTTCTGAAGCAGAGAAGATAGTGCAATACTACCAGTCCGGTGCCGACGGATACGATACAGCGATAAGAGCCCTCCAGGACGCTTACGGGCATCCACATCTGGTATACCCTCTGCATCTTCGGAAACTGTGCCAGCCTACAACAACCTACACCTACTCCCGAAGTAGCCTGCGCCACATGAGGGAGAAATGGGAGACCAACACTAGGGGACTAGAGCGCGCTGGTGGCAACACTTACAACCAGCTGTTGGCCGCAATGCTCATGGAGGAATGGGACGACAAGCTTCGACACGAGTGGACTTCGCGCTACAACGAACCCGACCGCCTTCCAGACTTGGATGAGGTCTTGGACTTCTTCCGCAAGAGAGAGTTCAATCTACCTGACGATACAAATACAGGACGCGTTGGAATCTCCAAGGCAACCAGACCCAGCTCTTCATCTTCAGCACGTTCCAAACCACAAACATCACTCAAAGTGAACGCTTCCATTATTTCCTGTCCGGTATGCAGCGCTCCTCACGGGCTTGCCCGCTGCTCTCAATTCCTCAGCTTCAGTGCTGACAAGAAGAACCAAGTGGTGAAAGACTCAAAGAGGTGCTTAAACTGTCTGTCACCTGCTCATCTAACTCCCAACTGCACGTCCGCATTCAATTGCCGGGAGTGCAACAAGAGGCATCACACGTTGATACATCGGGACTCCCCTGGTACTCCTGCTAACACCACGGCGGACGCCTCCGTGTCTTCTGCATTTGTCTCTTCTGCCACGTCCACAGAATCTTCAATTACCACTCTATGCCCGGGACTTCTTAGTACTGCCGTGGTTGACGTGATGCACGGCCGACGACGACAGAGAACCAGACTAGCATTCGACGGCGGATCCTCTGTATCCCTGATGACGGAACGTCTGGCTTCAGCACTCCGTCTTAAGCGCCATTCCCAGGAGATGGAACTAGACGGCCTCACAGGAGGAGGAAGATCCAGGTACTGTGTCCAAGCTACACTCAGATCTCTACACGCTGACGAGAGGGTCACACTGTGGTTCGGGGTCGTCTCACGGATACCTCACGCAACGGTACCCAAATCAGCTGAACAGATCTTATCGGCTCCAATCTTGCAAGATAAGAAACCTCTCGCCGATCCCGCTCTCGGTGGTTCGCTTGACCTTCTCATTGGATCTTGTGACATCATCAAGTGCGTGACAGGTGCAGCAGTGTACTCCAAGATGGCAGAAATCTCCGCTACTCCAACACTTTTTGGCTGGTCCATTGTTGCCCCCATCAACAATGGCCAGACGCAGACAGTACTCAAAGTACGAGTCAGCGAGGATCCCCTCCACGAAGCCCTGCAGCAAATGTGGGAACTAGAGAGGGTCCCTGAAGAACCGGTTCTCTCCAAAGAAGACCAAATTGCAATGGATCACTTTAACGAGACTCACTCCAGACAGTCTGATGGCAGATATGTGGTGCGACTACCACGGCTGAATCCCACGCCCAAGCTCGGCACTTCTCCACCAGCTGCAGTCCGAAGACTCATCCAGAGCGAACGATCGTTAGAGAAGAAGGACCTCCTCTTCAAGTTTAGAGAAGTCCTCGAGGAATACAGGACGCTCAATCATGCAGAACTCGTTCCTCACAGCCAACTGTCACGTCCCAACTTCTACCTTCCCGTTCAAGTCGTGACCAGAGAATCCACCACTACCAAACTCAGGGCAGTATTCGATGCTTCAGCTCGAACCTCAACAGGCATATCGTTCAACGACTGCTTGCTCACGGGGCCCAGCTTGTACCCCAACCTGGTGAACATTCTTCTGCGTTTCCGGACACATCTCATCGCATTCAGCGCCGACATCTCAAAGATGTTTCGGGAGGTAGTTATCCATGAGGAAGAAAGGGACTGGCACAGATTCCTCAACCGTGACTCCGAAGGACGAACGATCGACCTCCGTATGATGCGTCTTACGTTCGGAGTAAAGTCGTCTCCGTTTATTGCCACTAGAGTGATACGTCATCTTGCAGAGACGCATCGGAGCTCACACCCACTGGCATCGCAAGCCATCCTTCAAGAGTTCTATGTGGATGACTGCCTGTCCGGTGCTTCATCCGTCGCTGAGGCCGATTCCGTCCGACAGCAACTTTGCCAGCTGCTGGCTTCAGTGGGCATGACTCTCAGGAAATGGCGGAGCAATTCTCGTGAGTTCCGAGATACAATTCCCACCAACCTGATCGAGACTGCCGACCTCCAACTTCCATCCCCACTTCAATCATCCAAAGCTCTCGGAATGCACTGGGACGTTTCCCATGACACGCTGCATGTGGCCGTGCCCAAACTTCCAGAAGATTCCAAGATTACCAAGAGAACGATCGCCTCTACGTCCGCACGAGTTTACGACATCCTCGGCTTGTACGCTCCCGTCATCATCACTTCCAAGATTCTGCTGCAGCAGCTCTGGAGTTTGAAGCTCGACTGGGATGATCCTGTCTCTGATACTGTGACTCAGCTGTGGAACGAATGGATGGCCGATCTACCTCTCATTGCAAACCATCCCATCGACAGAAGACTCACCAAGAGCACCATTCCTGCCGAATTCCGATCTCTACACGGATTTGCAGACGCATCGGAGCTCGCATACGGAGCGGCCATCTACCTCCGTACTATGCATCGAGACACTACTATCTCCACAACTCTTCTGTATGCTAAAGCCAGGGTGGCTCCACTCTCTACCGCTTCAATTCCCAGACTAGAATTAGTTGCGGCACACCTCCTCTCCAAACTGCTCCCTCATGTGGCCGATCTCCTCGGACTGGATCACAAGCAGACGTACGCCTGGACAGACTCTGCAATAGTGCTGTGCTGGCTCCGGAAGTCACCGTGCTCCTTGAAAACATTCGTGGCTCATCGGATCGCCCACATCCAGGAGAAAGTGCCCACGTTGAAATGGAAACACGTGAGATCAGGAGACAACCCCGCTGACTTGTTAAGTCGTGGACTACCGGCTAAAACTTTACTCAAGTCCTCACTATGGTGGCACGGTCCTCGCTTGCTCAGTCTACCTCCGGACCAATGGCCTCCGCCTAACTTCCAAGCTCCTTCAGCAGTTCCCGAGATGAAAGCAGTCATCTTACGAGTTACCTCTGATCCTCCCGATAACGAGCTCTGGAAGCGGTTCTCTTCCTATCATAGCCTGGTCAGAGTAGTCTCTTGGATTCGACGGTTCGTGCAGAATGCTCGACAGCACAAAAGTTCAAAGGTCCTGGAACCTCATCTGACCACGGAGGAAATTCACGACACCAAACGGTACCTCATCATTAGATCCCAACGAGAGACTCACTCGGACATATTCGATCACCTCACTCGTAAAACTCAACTGCCCAAACGGCACCCTCTTCACAAGTTCGACGTGACTCTTCTGAAAGACGGAAAATTGAACGTGCAAGGCCGACTGAGGAACCCTCAAGACGTCAAGCAGCCGAGATCTCTAACACTTCTTTCGCTCAAATCTCCACTGACCAGACTGTTGATCGCTACACTCCATCAAGACTACTCCCACGCAGGAACCTCAACCATGCTATGCCTGCTCTCGGACAAATACCACATCGCAGGACTCCGGAACCACTTGAAACACCTTAGCCGGACGTGCGTCGTTTGTCAGAAGGCCTACAGCAGGACGCTCAATCAGAAGATGGGCTTGCTTCCTCTCGCGAGGACGACTCCGACACCTCCGTTCCAGACCACGGGCGTCGATTTCGCAGGACCCCTCTATGTCCGTCAAGGCCACACCAGACGACCGGTTCGCATCAAGGCTTATGCCTGTATTTTCGTTTGCTTCTCTACGAAGGCAGTGCATCTTGAGCTGTGTGCCGACCTGACAACTCCAGAGTTCATGGCTGCATTCCAACGCTTCTCCGCAAGACGAAGTCTTCCCCTGCACGTATACACGGACAACGGCACCAATTTCCTGGGAGCCAGCAACGAGATACGAGAACTACGACAGCTCCTGACGTCTGATGAAACACAGAAATCCATCTCTCACCTCACTACCAGCAACAACATCACCTGGCACTTCAGCCCTCCGCGTGCTCCTCACTTCGGTGGCTTGTGGGAGGCTGGAGTCAAGGCAATGAAGATCTTGCTCCGGAAGATGGTCGGCTCACACCTTCTCACCTTCATCGAACTAACCACCATACTCTCCGAGGCAGAAGCAGTCCTTAATTCCAGACCGATTATCCCAATCTCATCGACCGATCCAGACGACATCATCCTAACTCCCGGACACTTCCTCATCGGCAGACCTCTGAAAGCTGCTCCATCAGACAACACCAATCCTGAAGTCTCCATCACTCGTCTCAGGAGATGGAACCTAGTCCAACGACTCAACCAAGATCTGTGGACAGCCTGGAGGACAATCTACCTGCAATCTCTGGAAGCCAGGCAGAAGTGGCATCGACCTGCCAAGGATGTCAAAGTTGGCGAAGTCATGCTGATCAAGGACGAGACACTGCGAGTCCGAAACTGGCCCCTAGCTCGGGTCATCAAGATCTTCCCAGGTACAGACGGTATAACCAGGGCGGTGGACGTCCGGTGTTCCGATCACACATATCGGAGACCCGTCCACATGCTGGTCAGGCTCTGCGCAGATGACACTCCTCCAGATGTTCTACAACTCAACGCAGAGGACCAGCACTCTCCCCCCCCCCCAGGATGTTCAGGCGCCATCAAGACCTTCACACGGAGGCTCTTCCTGAAGATGCAGGCTGGCTGGCCACCCTTCTTCACGGCAGGTTCTCTCCTCCACAGCGAACTCAGTCATGCGCACACACTACCTGTAACGATCATTTCCATACACATAATTATATTCATAGCTCAGTCAACCCACCGTCTTTATATCACCGTGCCTCACTACTTAAATAATGTAATTAGACCGCAAGGCGTGTTCTGTGATACTTATACTATAGCCCTAGCCAAGTTATAGAGTGCGCTCTTTGCGGGTGCGGCTTCAAGACTGCAAGCGAAAGCCAGCGGTTGCGAGGTTGACACACTCGGCGCCAATAGGCCACAGAACTCCTGGTCTTTCGGGCGATAACGACATCTACGCCACACCCACCGATCGGTTCGGAGGAAGTTACGCCCCCTCCGACAGCAATTATAAACAACCGTAATTAAAGCTGATTTGATTACGATGTCAAAAGGGTTAATTGAATTATAGTATTGCATAACTTATTTTATCAATGTACATACCTTAGAATTTACATGCAACTTACAGCTAAGCCACTCTTTTTTTAATTAGATAATCAAAGTATTTGCCAGCAAAGAAGCAGCTGCTCCATTTTCCTTTCTCAGTTTGTACGCAAACATTATAATTGTTCTGCAAGAACACCTATAAAGAATTTTCATGTGGGAACTTTTCTTTGCATTCAATTTCATGGCTGTTTAATGAAAATACTATTGTTTGAGGGTATTATTTTTCCTTTAAAATAAAAGCAAGTGATAGTAAGCAAGTTAATAAATATATTACGAATTAAACTGATAATTAAAAAAACCTTAGTATCGAGAAGATTGGCCTCAACCTTGGTTATACTCACAGCTATTATGATGCAGAAAGATTTATAGTAAACAAGTCTAAAACATACAAAATGTGAAGCATTATTAAGAAGTTACTACATGTAGTTTAGCTACTATCATACTATAACTATGTCATCTTTCGTTTATTCATTATTTTACATGTACATACACCTGTGTTATTGTAATGATCTGGTAAATAATCGGTTTGTTAATTAAGTTAAGAATAATGATTTTAGAAATTTAGATACATGTACAAGGTGGATATACTTAATTGGTTCCTTTGATTTTCTGTACATAGAGAGCCGAATAAAAAATTACAGATGATGGTGTGCACATTGAAAGTACATCCAGATATCATACGGAATCCTATTGCTTATAAGTATTATGTCCTTACACAATCAACAATGAAAGATGAGACTTATGGATTTGAAGATTTACAAGTACATCCAAAATTTGGCAAGCATGTCAACAGACGATTGGTAGTTGACAAATCTCAAAAAGGTACTATAAATTAGTTATGATTCTGCACTTTATTATAAAATAGCAAGTGTCCTGCTGTAAAGCAGTGCTTGATGTACTAACTTTTGCTAGTTAGAAATGAAGTAGCATAAGTTTTTAAAATCCATTCTTATATCCTCTAACACTTGGTTTAATTGCACTTTTTTCCTCTCCTACTATCTTTCTTTCTGAGCCTTTTCCTCTGTTCAGCTCTTTTTTCTGAAGTCATGGCTTCCCTCTCCTCCTTTGTCTTACCTCCAAATATAAATAAAAATAAGTATTGTTACTATGTTTTAGCTATGTTCATGCAAACACTATAATAGCAGTTATGACCTTTTATTTCAGCAAATAAAATACACAATCACTCTCTTACCTGATTTGTTAACTGTTGTAGTATTAAACATCTGCCATTCTGATAATCTCAATTACCAGTAACTCTTGAACAAGCTCTCAGCTATGATAAAAAAATAAACCAATGCTATTATTTGTAATTTTAGCCAACAAATATGGAATTACTACTTACCTCAATTTCCTGAGTATTGATAACTTCTGTAGTATCAAATTTAAATTACTTTGACTATCTGAATTAACGTGAATTATTGACAACAAGCTCTCAGCTACAAATACAAAAGACAATCAATTTTAGCACACAAATACAAAATTACTTTCTTACCTCATTTTTTTGAGCAGTGGTAACTTTTGTAGTACCAAATTTGAGCCAATCTGACTATTTGAATTTACCAGTCACTGTTGACAAGCTCTTAGCTACAAAAAAGAAAGGCCAGAGTTAATTTTTCATATTTAGCTAACAAATATGGAATTGCGTACTTACCTCAGCTTCCCTCGAGAAGTAGTAGCTTCCTTAGCATTAATACTACGGCATTCTGACTATCAATGGCTCTTGACAACCAACAATCGGCACTCCGTATCCCCCTATAAAACGGCGAAGTTTTGAAATGCCATAGTAACCGGTCGAATCAACTTTTTGTTTCTTGAAAAGCAAGTGTTTTCGCAGTAATTTTCTCACACTTCTGCGCTTAAGTATAAAGTAAGGCTTGCTTAATGCTGTAGTTTCAGAATAAACTGGGGTCATGCCTAATAAGCTATGTTTTTTGGATAAAAAGTTCCCCGCGCGCGCGTTTAAAGGGCTTACGTACATCCATACATACATTCGTACATATATATAACATATACCCGATTTTGCATTATCCACCCCTAATACTGTCTCGCTCGCTCCGCTCGCTTGCCAACAAACAAACATCCCCGATTTTCAATTGTGTTACCCTTGAGAGTGTCTCGCTCGCTTTGCTCGCTCGCCAATTATTCTATGAGTCTTTGTAGCTAGCTACTTTATAGTAATGCTGAGTGTTCACAGTTGGTGTTTCATGTTTAATTCAGATTATTTCCTCTCTACTTGTCAGACCCGTAGTAATTTAATGGTTTTATTAAATGACTGCAACCCATCATCAGCTTTCATTTACGCTTTTGTAGCTCATAGGTCCTTCTGTTAATTATCTGCAATATTTGTGTGCCTACTCCATATTTCAGCACTAGTTATCTGTAAGTGTGAAAGCTTTTACCTTTAAATTGCACATGGTCATCTAGATTAGCGTGAGTCTACTTTTATATACTAGAACTCTAGCTATACATTAGGTTCAAGTCTGTAGTGAAAAAACTGTTGCTGCAAGCTATTAGCTTGCAGGTATCATCATGTATCATGACTGTGCCTACAAAATTCTAGGTGCTGGAAAAATTTTCGACCTGAACAATTCTGTTTAAGTTTAAGTTCTTTGAAAAGAACTCATTCTATTAAATTTAACTTACTCGTGAATATAGCAAGCTTAAAAATATAAAGAAAACTTACATTATTTTACAATTCTTTACACTATAGAAAGGCCACTCTTGTTAAGTTTTGTATTACTCAATAATTTCATAATCTGAGTAAGGATTCGTGATAAAGTGAGAGGGAGGATTACAAATTAAAATTTTATGGGAGTCGGGGTGTGACACCAGACAGTATGTAATTAGCAAGTATGTGGCACTTGATGTACTAACCTTGGCAAACTAGGAATGCAGTAGCATAAGGTACTTTTATCCATAGTTGCTATCTCTTATTCTTATTTTCTCTCTTTTCTACTCATAGGTTCCTTTCTTCTTTGTCTTCTTCAGTATCTCTGTCCTTTCTACGTATTTCCTTTCACTTCTTCATTAAAGTACTTACATCTGTCAGCCTTTTCTCTTTTCTTGACCCTTGCATTCTCCTGTTTCTCTGATAATGCATTATTTATTCCTATATTTGTTTCGAGTTTTTCCTTTTAATAATGAGTTCACATGTTTCGCAAGTTAATTTTCATTTCCTCATAGTCGTAGTTCTACTTAGTTGTATGGGATTATGATTGTTCGAGGGGGTGTAACTTCCTCAAACCAGGAAAATGATCAGTACTGACTCTCCTTACCCTGCCACAACTTCGCAAATACCCCTATCACTTGCACTGAGGCGCTTGCAATGGGAGCTGCTTAAAGCATTTACAGCCCGCACGACTAAAAACTATGTCTAACTGTTTGTGTAGGGCAAAGATTATCAGTCAAGTATACAAAACATGTATGCCACACACAAATGACACAGGGCTAATGGTTTACAAGAGATTTGAATATCATTAAGACTTGTTAGTCAAAGTGTTCAACACTTACAAGGTGTTCATGAGTCTATTGAACACTTCAGTCTTGCTTCTCTGTTCAGACGCAATCCGGAACAATGATAATATGCAAACATTAGCACAGTTATGGAAATAAAGTTAAAATTATACAAAATGTGAGCATGATGAATTCCTTTAAATCTTTGTAGTGGAATACCAGAAACTGGTATAAATTTCAGCGTAAAAACCAAGTAGAGTGGTATTTAGGCCACACCCCATCCACACCCACTTAAAACAATAAAATAATACATCGTATGTTCTCGTTATAGCTGTAGGTGTGCAATATTAGGCAGGTGTGAATTTTTATATCTAATTTAATGCTACTAAATATTAATTACCAGGAAGTTATTAAAGTAGCAAAGAAAATCTATGACAATATTAGGCCAGCCGTGCAATATCAGACCTGCAGGAAAAGACTGAGGATATTTGATTGTGTACTGCATCAACCTATTGAGTGTGTTTACGTAGAAAATGTATTAAATTAGAAAGTATCGTGTGCCTGCAATATTCCGCAGTAAAGGGATAGTCCAGAGTTATTACGTTGGGTTAGTTTGGGTCTACACCAAACAACGCCATGATATCACCTTCAGACACTTAGTGACATTATTCCTGCATGAACCTAATCATATTCATACATTACATCCTGCTTGGTGAGCATGCTCACTAAGACTGTCATTCCATATGAAAAGGCGTGAGGCCTCTTTCCTCAGTCTATCTCTTTTTTGATTATTGGTAAAGTGATTACTAGTGCACTTTTAGTTGTGTGTATGGGTGTCTGGTTCTTCTAAGAATAGGGCATCAGTGTATGCTGCATCCTAGGGCTTTGCCTAGGTGGTCCTTCGAATTGAAGCTTCTGCTCAGGGACTTACAACCCCTGAACAGGGTTATTGTGTCCCCCTAAGCTACATTTTTACGCTTATTGCTTTCCCTGAGGATCTGCTATTTCTATAATACCATTCTGTGCCAATTACATTAATTTTGTTAAATAAAATAGCTTCATATGAAACAGAGACTTTTTATTTACTAGCTATGAGAGTGCTCAGTTTATACAGACTACCGCACTCCGTGAGAAGTCTGTCTAATTCTTTGGGTGAAATATTCTCAATTTTTCGCTTTTCATTTATCCCATTGCACGAACAATAGCTACCACATTCTCAAGTCGGGTAATGTTTTATTTTGAGTATTACAGTTTTTTTTTTGCTCTTCTAAAAACTTCCGTAATTCCTCATCGTCAAGACTAATAGATTGTTCACTCTGAATGCTACAAGATGACAGTACTTCTTGCCTTTCACATTCCCTTTCTACTCCACCTCGAATATTAGAGAAAATATTTTCAATGATTTCATCAGAATAAAATAATCAACAGATGTCTTGGCAGCATCCATTACATTAGCCACTCGGTTTCTATGCCATTCGCGCATGACCAGTGCACAATAAATTGATTAATCATTGGATACCGTGGGAATATCACTTGTGTGTCGGTGGCATTTACACTAGTGCCTGCAGCACTCGTGCAAATGCTAGCCGGCAGACTCGTGATATTCTGTTGTATTCAATAATTAATATATATTTATCTAGCATAGCTGTTTTTTTTAACTAGGTGTTAGGACAGCAGAGTAGTGAGGAGGAGTACCTACTAACAGCTTTGGGGGAACCACTAAAATTATAAGAATTTTAATGCAAAATGCTCAAAAACTCCCTAATTTATTGATATAAAGGCACTGTACCAAACACACTTGCCTTACCATATTTTTGTGGTTTTCTTTGAGTGTTCTCGTTTTAAACTTTTTTGGTGTATGCACAATGGCTTTTTGAATAGATTTTACATTGTGACTATAATGTAATTGCTCCTAATTTGGTATATGTAGTTTTTTTATTGAACTCATTCATGTAAACACATATAGCTAAGTCTCTCAAATTTAATTGTGAAGTCAGTAATGTGAAGGTTCATAATTTCTAGGTTCATATGAAGTTTATGATGGTAGATTATAATATATATTTGCCTAACCACAAGTTAATAAATGTAATAGTAAAGTTATATTATATTGCTTATTTCCTTATATTGTTTAGTTCTTTATTCTCTCTCTCTTTAATAATATGGCCGAGTCAAAATAGCCAGTTATTACCTATATTTAATAGCTATTTTTTTTACCTTGAAGTGGCTGCTAATACTCAGTGAACTTGTAAATCATGCTCTTTATCTATTGAGAGCTGAACAGTGGGGGTAGTATTTTAGCTTTGCTTCTGTTCAGGGTTGTAAAGCCTGAATATGCCGCTACTTAGAAACCATGCTAAATAGATCAGTTCAGAATCAGTATACTAATTATTTAACATTTATCATTAAAAAGTAGGAAGAAGCACATGTAGTAGTATGAGTGATGAGTATATGATACAACAACTAACTAAAGAAAAATACTATGGATACAGAATATTTGAGAGATGCAAGGGCCACCAATGAATGGCCTTACAACAAGTGTGTTGACATAGGAGTCTTAATGTTACAGATGTGTGTGTTTGTGTTGGGAAATGTTATATGAACTAAGTAATTAGGTAGGGTGGTGTTGCTTGAAATGTTATATAAGAGATGGTGAGTAGCGTGTACAGGTGAGTAGTGGTTAATTGGTGAATAGGTGTGGAGGGCCCAAACAAGAGCTTTTAGCTTTTTTTTAAACATTTCCATTGACGTAAGCCTTCAAAAGTATTTGCTTTATCATCTTGAATTTCTCACACTGTATGTTGTGCAGGTCGCTTTTGTCAATACGATGGTTTAATATTACCCAGACTACAAGTAGCCACTGGTTGGTTGAGTACATTCGCTAGTTTCTTCACGCGATCAAAATTTAAACTTCCAAGCCATGATGAGGCTCAACAATTATCTCTTCATGAATACCTTTCTAATTTTCAATTAACATTGATCAAATGTGCCGCTAATGACTCCAGTTTTACTAAGTGTGTAAATAACACCTTTCTTATATTTGAGCAACTTCATATTCAAAAAATATATCATGGAGATTCTGGTGTAAAGGAGATGGAAGTAACGATAGCTACTCATCTGCGACAGGTAAGTTAATGGTAATTATTTTTAATATTTATTTTGTAAAATGTTTTGGGCCTTATTCGCATAAAAAACAACAACTTATAATGGAGACCTTATTATAACTAAAGAAAGTGTGAGTATATTACATGTCATGAATACAAAAATGTTTTAGTAAATTAAATATTAACTAGCTTTTAAAAAATATTTAATATATTTCGGCTTTTGTAATGAATACTATCTTTATTAGTTAATAGCTTAACAGTCTCTATTAAAGGCAGGTGATTTATATTTGTATTCCTTTGCCTTTTCTGTGTAAATTCGCAGGGCTGTAGTAAGCAAATGAACTGGTGCTTCAAGTAAAATGACATATACTGTTAGATACCACAGAAATGAATTGCTGATATGAATTTATTAAATTTTCACAATTTTGGCATTTACTTAAGTTCCATTATTATTGTAGAAATAATCTATTCCTGCTATAATCTAGATATGTAATCACGATCATGTGATATATTAAAACTCTGAATGTATTGTCACAAAACTAATTAAGAGAGTCACAAGATTTACTGCTATCCTACTGTTATAGTCATAATTGGCCACACTACTTTAACTCTGTTACTCGGCGAGCATATATATATGTCGCAATTGAACTATACGTAGACCTCGGAGTGCGTATATTTATGCTCAAGGACGCCCTTACCGCAGACACGTGTTGCCAGCAACGCAGTTTCAATTAGGCGGTAACTGCCACCGAAATTTATTCAGCGGTAATTACCACTTCTTGCTACCGGTTTTTATCAGCAATGACCCAACTTATTTACACAACTAAAGACGTTTCTGATTCTGGGTATGAATTTGAAGGGTATGTTGTTGTGGCGGTCCTGTGTTATAGGAGGCACAACTACCTACGGACAAAGCAATTAGGCTTCTAAACCTAGATCGCGCTCCGCAATGAGGATCCAACACGCCCTGACTACTATATAACAGGTCGGTGTTTAAGTTTTATCAACACGTGGAGAATCCCAACAAAAAGAATGAAATGAAGGTTTATATATGATACAAAAAGGAAATGACGTAATTGTTCTAGAAGTCCGTAATTCAGCATACACGTGGAAATGGTGATCTGGTAAGGTGTAGTTGCAGTGTTCGGAAAAGGTCGACACACCTAAAAAGTAGATTATATGGGATGACTAATTAGTAACATGCTAACTGAATAATAATAATAATAATAATAATAATGTGATGGTGGGGAGATCCACAACATTTCCCCCCGATTAAATGACGCAAACTAATAATTATGTTTATAGATCATCTTGTCCATCCCAGTTTTGACGAGATAATGCATCAGCATTCCGATTGAGAGGACCAGGTCGATACTTCACATTGAAAGAATACGGCATCAACTTCATCGCCCAGCGAGCAAGCCGGCCATTACAGAAGTTAGCAGACTGCAGGAACGAGAGAGCCTTGTGGTCTGTCTCAACCACAAATGAAACTGGACGCAAGTAGGGAGCAAAATGAATGATGGAGTCCACAATCGCTAAGCATTCAAGTTCAGATGCTGAGTAGTTCCGCTCTCTAGGTAGAAGTCTCCGGGACCAGAATGCAATAACAAGTTCATCCCCACCTCGAACCACGTTGAGGACGGCTCCAAGACCAGTTCCAGATGCATCGGTTTGAAGGAGGAAAGAGTCGGAGAGGAGAGGGAGATGGAGAGTAGGTTGGGAAGATAAACAACATTTCAAATACACAAACTCATCATACATATATTTATTCCAAACAACATTATCAGGGGCTACCTGGGAGATTGCTTCACGCAGATGCTGCGTGTGATCAGCATAATGCTCAACAAAACGTCTATAGTATCCTGTGAGACCCAGGAACTGTTTAACATGACGTTTTGTTTTGGGCTGCTTTAACTGCTTGATTGCAGCCACCTTACAGTCAGCAGGAGTCACCTGACCATTCCCGACTACATGTCCCAGGAACGTACAATACCGCTGGCCCCACTCACACTTGTTGCAGTTTGCAGTCAAACCAGCTTCTCTCAGCTTATACAACACCCTTTTCAAGTGTTCACAGTGATAGTCCCAAGACTGACTAAAAACTATTATATCATCTATGTAAACCCTAGAACAGTCCTCACAACCTACCAATACAAGATCAGCTAACCGTTGGAATATGGCTGGACCATTCCTGACACCGAAAGGCATTCTAGTATACTCAAACTTGCCCCATGGTGATGCAAATGCAGTCTTTTGACGGTCTTCCACCCGGATTTGAACCTGATGGAACCCTTTGTTTAAATCTAATTTACTTAAGAACTGAGCACATGCAAGAGTATCAAGAATATGTTCAATGAGAGGCATTTGATATGGGTCAGGCTGCGTAAGTGCATTGAGCGCTCTGTAATCACGCAGAGGCGCACAGAACCATTGGGTTTTGCAACAGTAACAATGGGAGATGACCATGGACTCTCTGATCTCTGAATGATACCAGCTTGTAACAGCGAGTCAACCTCCTTCCGCAATGGCTCAAACCACTTTGGAACTATAAAGTAAGGTTTGGACCTCACTGGCGCACTATTCCCAGTCTCTTTACACATAGTAACCAGGTCTGTCACTCCTGGCTTATCAGTTAGAACATCAGGAAATGCATCTAAAACAGACTTCAGAAGAGATAACTGTGTTTCAGTCGGAGCAAAATTTCCCCGAACTAATTTAACGCCAGCTAAAGAATCAATCTCATCGTCTTCGACTACTGCGATACGATGTATTTGAGCTGAAGGACTATGGTAAGCCTTTAGCAAGTTGGCATGCAACACTACCTTATTCTTTTTTGCAGGATTGTGTATGGCATATGTAACAGGAGACAGTTTCTCAGCCACAGGATAGGGACCATCCCAACGACTTCCTAGTTTACTTGACAAACCTGGCTTGCGCACCAGAACTAAGGTACCAGGTTCAAACTCCTTCTCTTTACTACCCTTGTCATATACTATTTTCATCTTGGCTTTGGCTCTATGCTCTCTATCTGAAACTATAAGAGACATTTCAGCCATCTTAGCTTTCATATCCGTCAGCCAAGAGCAAAGATCTAATTGTTCACCTTCCTTGGTAAACCACGAGTCTCTAAGTAATCTGAGGGGACCATGCACACGACCACCATACAGCAGTTCAGAGGGGGTATATCCAGTAACAACATGTGGGGTATCTCTATAAGCAAACAGAGCATATTTCAAGTAAACATCCCACTCTCGCTTCTGGACCTGAGCACGTTTGATCATACCCTTCAGACAAGCATGCCATCTCTCCAACGCACCATCTGTTTGAGGATGATATGGGGAGGTTCGCATTCGAACTATCCCAAGTGTCTTACACAGGGACTTAACTACACTAGACATAAAAACACTACCTTGATCAGTTAACAGAGTGTGTGGAATACCATGTCTAGAAACGATTTCCATCAGTGCTTCAACAACTGCCTCAGTATCAACTCTTTTCAAGGTGATAGCTTCAGGGTATTTCGTATGGAGACACATTGCAGTTAATAAGTACTTATGTCCTCGAGGGGTAGTAGGAAGTGGACCAACTATGTCCATAGCCATTATATTAAAAGGTTCATTAACTACAGGAAGAGGAACTAGAGGAGTACGTGAATTAGTGTTTGGGCTAGCCTTCTGACACCCCTCACAAGACCTACAGTGGTCGTTCACGTCCTTCCTCATACCAGGCCAGGTAGTGTATGGCACCAACCTAGCGTGAGTTTTATGATGACCAAAATGACCAGAACCCAACACAGAATGTGCCAACAACAAAACTTGATTTCTTCTCTCCTTCGGAAGTACTATCTTACGACACAATTCACCAAGTTCATCAGTACTCTCATGAGCTAACATACCATTATAATAACAATAACCATCAGTATTTTGGTCCGCCCTTTTCCTAATATCAGTTAGGGTTGGATCTCTCAACTGCTGAGTACTCAAAACCTCTCTGTCAGAATTATCAGCAGGGATACTGGGTATAGGGAGTTCAAAGGTATCTTCTAATCCCTTACCAGAAATTATATTCGAACATGCAGAGGGAGGTTGAATCTGATCAAGTCCCATGGGAGTAGCCAGAGAATGAGAGCTGGCTTCAAGGTCGGCTATTTCTTGAGCCTTCCTAGCCTTAGCCTGACTACGGGTTAACCTCACTGTATCTGAGGTACTGGCTTCACAAGAGTTACTACTAGGTTCGTGATGAGCACTACTACTAGGTTCACAAGGGTTACTACTAGGTTCGTGATGAGCACTACTACTAGGTTCACAAGGGTTACTACTAGGTTCATGATGAGCACTACTACTAGGTTCACAAGGGTTACTACTAGGTTCGTGATGAGCACTACTACTAGGTTCACAAGGGTTACTGTCACTGTCACTATCATAATCATTGCCATACTTAGGAGGGAATGCGTCCGCATCAACAAGTCTGTGACGCTCTATAGCAGTTTGGATAAAACTCTCAAAGGGTTCCCAGCCCACATCCAACCCTATCAAAGCAGATTGGGGAAGGGCGTCACTAACCACTACGTCATAATGACCCTTTACCTCACCAACTTCAAGTTTCACATGAGCAATTGGGAAGGCAGTTTCATCATTACCCTTAAACCCAGTGACAGTTACACTTTCACCAGTATACGCACCTTGTGGCACGTATTTACTACTAACCAGGGTACGAGAAGCACCAGTGTCAACCAAAATGTCATTGCAAGGGACACCAGAAATGAGACCATCTATTAACATTTCTTCAGAAGAATATAGAGTATTTATACATTGCACCTTGGACTTCTTCTTAGGACAGTTAGGACAGTTAGGCCTAATATGTCCAGGTTCATTACACAAGTGACAAATCGGCACAAACCGCTCACTCCTCTGACTACCCTTTACCAACACAGACTGCTGTGCATTAGTAATATCACTACCAGTGGTTGTGGGTTTGTGAGTGCCAAGGGTACGTTCCTGTGTAGCCTGAGACCTAGGTGACTCACTACTTGACTTCTCCTGTGTCTGTGACTGAGCCAACTGGTTCCAACCCCTCCTACAAGAGTGGGAGAACTGGAAGTTTCCTTCTCTGCTCTGAGTGGGCCTAGTCGTCCCCATACACTGGGTAACCAGATGCACAGCATCATGGATACTCTTTGGCTCAAGTACACGAACACGGGAAGCAATCTCCTCGGGCAAACAAGAAAGGAATCTGGATAATACATAAATTGAATAACATCATTAATATCAGAACAATCAGACAACATTTTCTGGGTAATTGTTTGGACACGTATAGATAAGGTGTCCAAAGACTCGCCAGACCGGAAACGTAACAACCACCAGTCACGCTCGGCCGCTTCAACAGTTTCCCCTAGACCAGTAAGCATTGCTCGTTTACAAGCCTTAAAATCACTAATTATATCAGGGCAAGGTTTAATACGAGCTAAATATACTTCAGCAGCTCTCCCAGACAATTGGTGTTGTAGATATTTACCCCACTGCAAAGAAGGAATGTTATTGGCAGTATAAATTTCTACTAGAGACGAAAAAAACATCATAGTATTAGTACCTTCATTCAACTTAGGAACCTCAACATTCTGCTTTAAAAGCCTAAGCCTAAATCCTTCTTCTATCTCCTTATGCTGAGCTAATTCAGTTCTATCACTAGCTAACTTGTTCAGAATTTTATTAGTCATTTTCCGTTCCTTACGCTGCACCTTTTGAGTGGCCACCATAAACTTAGCAAGCTTAGCAAGAATAGCCTTAGCGTCTCCATCATCGTCTTCATCGGAACTTTCAGATTCAGAAGTGGACTCGGCATCAGAACCACCCTCCTCATCAACCGCATCGACGATAGGTACAGGGTCGTCAACGGCAACCCGCGGATTATGTAAGGAGGTGTCATCACTAGCCACAGGGTCAACGGCGGCGGAAGAACCAGTCTCAACAGCTCCAGGCAAGTCAGCGTCTCTCTCAAGAGAAGCTGAAGACGCTTTCTCAGTCTTCTTCTCCTTCTTCTTCCTGCCAGGCATTCTGAGGGAAAGAGAAAACTACCAAAAACTAACGGGGAAAAAAAATACAAACAATAATAATATCAAAAAAAAATACAAACTATCTATAAGATCACAAGATCAAGCAACCAGGAGAAAGCTTTCACAAGCTACTATGGATTAGCAACGCAACTAAAAAAAACTGCGCGGTGACCAACGCACCAAAGCAAAGGCACTCGAAAGCGAGGATAGCTACAGAAGAATCGGACAGTCACGGCTTAAGCGACTATCCCACCGCTGCCACCAAATGTTGTGGCGGTCCTGTGTTATAGGAGGCACAACTACCTACGGACAAAGCAATTAGGCTTCTAAACCTAGATCGCGCTCCGCAATGAGGATCCAACACGCCCTGACTACTATATAACAGGTCGGTGTTTAAGTTTTATCAACACGTGGAGAATCCCAACAAAAAGAATGAAATGAAGGTTTATATATGATACAAAAAGGAAATGACGTAATTGTTCTAGAAGTCCGTAATTCAGCATACACGTGGAAATGGTGATCTGGTAAGGTGTAGTTGCAGTGTTCGGAAAAGGTCGACACACCTAAAAAGTAGATTATATGGGATGACTAATTAGTAACATGCTAACTGAATAATAATAATAATAATGTGATGGTGGGGAGATCCACAACATATGTTGATGAGGAAGAATATGCAGAAGGATATGAATATTCTGATATAGAAAACAATGATAATAATAGTGAAAATAAATGTGAAATGGAAGAGGATATTAGTGAAATTGCCAGTGTTGATGAGATGGAAGTAGCAAATGAAATTTTAGTAGAAAATGAACATTTATACGATAGCGAAGATTGTCATTCAGGTTCTGCTTCAGCTACTGCTTCAGGTCCAAGCGCTTCTGCTACTCCAGGTACTAGCTTTACTGCTACTCCAGGTACTAGCTTTACTGCTACTCCAGGTACTAGCTTTACTGCTACTCCAGGTACTAGCTTTAAGGTACTAGCTTTACTGCTACTCCAGGTATTAGCTTTACTGCTACTCCAGGTACTAGCTTTACTGCTACTCCAGGTACTAGCTTTACTGCTACTCCAGGTATTAGCTTTACTGCTACTCCAGGTACTAGCTTTACTGCTACTCCAGGTACTAGCTTTACTGCTACTCCAGGTACTAGCTTTACTGCTACTCCAGGTACTAGCTTTACTGCTACTCCAGGTATTAGCTTTACTGCTACTCCAGGTACTAGCTTTACTGCTACTCCAGGTACTAGCTTTACTGCTACTCCAGGTATTAGCTTTACTGCTACTCCAGGTACTAGCTTTACTGCTACTCCAGGTATTAGCTTTACTGCTACTCCAGGTATTAGATTTACTGCTACTCCAGGTATTAGCTTTACTGCTACTCCAGGTATTAGCTTTACTGCTACTCCAGGTATTAGCTTTACTGCTACTCCAGGTACTAGCTTTACTGCTACTCCAGGTACTAGCTTTACTGCTACTCCAGGTACTAGCTTTACTGCTACTCCAGGTACTAGCTTTACTGCTACTCCAGGTACTAGCTTTACTGCTACTCCAGGTATTAGCTTTACTGCTACTCCAGGTATTAGCTTTACTGCTACTCCAGGTACTAGCTTTACTGCTACTCCAGGTACTAGTGTTACTGCTACTCCAGGTATTAGCTTTACTGCTACTCCAGGTATTAGCTTTACTGCTACTCCAGGTACTAGCTTTACTTACTGCTACTCCAGGTCCTACTCAGGAAATTAGTAACAAAAATCCCCTTGATTTTTTTTCGTTTACTGATTCCTGACTCCATTCTTGACAAAACAATGAAGCAAACAAATTTTTATGCTGAGCAGTTCTTTGAGGAAAATGGCCGTCCACCAAGATCAAGGGCACAAATGTGGGATTCTTCGCAATATGACCTCTCGGAGATGAAGATATGTTTGTGTCTAGTAATAGTCATGGAATCGATTCACTATCCTGCTATAGAATATTACTGGTCTACTTCGTGGCCTTTTGCGAGTTTGACATTTTTATCCATCATGAAAAGAGACCGATTTTCTCTTGTCCTCAAGTTTTGGCATTTGAATGACAATATCCATTACATTCCAGGTCAACCTGGCCATGATCCACTTCACAAAATCCGACCATTTCTAGACAAAATTTTGGAAAATTTTTAGTCTTGCTTTCAGCTTGGCAGAGAAGTATCACTGGATGAGTCAATGATTGGATTCAAAGGACGTCTTGGCTTCATTTAGTACAGGCCCAAAAAACCTACTAAGTGGGGGCTGAAAGCCTTTGTGGTCTCAGATAGCATTACAGGTACGCTTTCAACTGGGTATTGTACACAGGTAAACTGTATACACACAATTGTCAAGTTTTGCATTCACAATGTTTTTTCTTGTTGTTGCTTAGAAAAAGATTATTCTCAAACTCCTTCTAAATATGGTGTGACACACGATATTGTGATGCAAGTCACCGAAATTCTCCAAGGAATGGGTCATCATTTATACATGGACAACTTCTACACCAGTCCAGCAGTGTTTTATTCCCTTGAGAAAGTTGGCATTTACTCTTGCGGTACTTTACGGTGCAACTGAATTGGTGTTCCAGCTCAGATGAAAATATCACGAAAAATGAAGAAAGGTGAAATCATTAGTGTGAGGAAGAATCTGTTTTATTTTGAAATGGAAGGACAAAAGGGAAGTTTCTCTAATGACCAACATTCACGATGATTCTACAATTGTGAAGAAGAGATGAAGCAAATCTGGAGTCGGAGGATACAAAGAAACTGTAAAACCAACTGCTATTGAGGAATACAACAAGTATATGTCCGGAGTAGACAGGCTTGATCAGTTTTTGTCGTACTACATTTTCAATCGAAGATCAAACAAGTGGTGGCGAAAAGCTTTCTTTTGTTTACTGGACATTGCCATATACATTCCTTCGTTTTATACTCAAAGTCGAAGCAAGATAATCGCAAGTTGTCATTCCTCTAGTACAGGATACAACTTTCATGGGAATTGCTTATGAATTCTTCACCTAACAGTAGCATTCCACAATCTTCCAGCACAGTCACTTCACCATCTGCACGTCTAGTTGAGAGACATTTCCCAGACAAAGTTCCATCCACACAAAATGGGAAGCCTGGACAACGTAACTGTGTTGTATGCAGCTCCAAAGCTTGCAGACCTAGAAAAACAAGTACATACTACTGTAAAATATGTGGAGTACGTCTTTGTGTAGTTCCATGCTTTGAACTTTATCACAGTAAAGTCAATCCTAGTCGCTATATATAGTCCTCATTTTTCTATCGTCACAAGTTATTTTGTTTTGTTTTTCTTCATTGAATACAAACAAAAATTGGCCGCTAGAAACTAGACAAACAGCGGTTACCATTTTGAAACAGTAGCTAAAAACTATACCAGTAGTCCAACAATATCACGTATAGTTTGTTAGTGTTGAACGTTTCTCGGCAATCTACATTGCTATTAGTAACTGTGTTTCATTCCCACGTTGTTTTTCTGAGCCTCGCGTCTTACTTTAGTCCAGATACAACTGGCTGCTTCTTTGCCACATGGCTTTGGGCATTTCCCGAGCTACACAAAAACAGCGTCCACGCCGTGCGCACTGGATATTGAAATTTGCTTCTGCAGCGAGAGGGTTAATGTCTTGATTTTTAAGGACGGATAGAAGGAAGTAAAGCTAGTAAATATGGCAAAAGGTAGTCAATGTTTTAATATGTCATTATGTTTAAAAGATCTGTATGGGTGTTTAAACATAAAGGCTGCATTTATATTTCAATGCTATTCTCTGTAGGCGAAATCAGTGGCCTCATTTACCACATTTTAAACACCTTCTGGCCGTCTGGGTATAAAAAAGGAGAATCCCGGCATGCTCTTTGACCTGTTCCTTCTATTCAAATTCAAAGGAATAGCCATGCAGAAAGAACCCTCCATAATAGCTAACTATGCTTTCAACTCAATCTACACCACATTTTAAACAGTGCCCAATTCACAAACTGCTATGTGTAATCATTTTTGCAAGTAATAAAGTAGATTAATCCAGTCTAGCGCTTATCAATGCTGTGAGTGTATATCATAGTATTTCTTGATTGAAGGTGAGACCTCAGAATAGTATCGATCAGTACTCTGACGGCATGCTGCGTATCTGGTGCAGTTGAATTTAGCTGCATCAATAGCAAACAGAATGTTTTTCTTTTTCTATTAATAGACCATTTATTTTGTTTTGTTTTTTGTTTCTGTATCTTTCTGTTAAGGTGCTCAAGACTTTTTTTTTTTACTTATGTGACATTGTTTCCCAATTTTGGTGCACTAAGTTGCTGTAAAAATAATATCCGGGAAGTTGGTGACCAAAACTGTCAGCCACCATTTTTCCCACTAATTGCAAAATATATCCTTGGCTACGACCTTTGTGACCTCCTCGGTTTACTGTTTTGTGATCTCAATAATTACACATTGTTTTCATTAAGAATGATGAAGTGCTATAAGGAATAGGAAAAAAAGGAGGCAACGACAACACTGAATTTACAAAGCAACACTTTCTTATCTCAAAGTGCAACTATAGTATATAGTATACTCACTGTCTTTTATTGTTTGTTATACAACACTAACAGTGTTCCTGTAAAAACAACTGATTTTAAGCTAGCTACTCATTATTTTGTGTTGAATTTGTTATGGTCAAGTTTATATTAGTTTTCTTATTTCATATCAACAGAGCTTTATAGATTGGTTGATCGCAATATCAGTGCAGCTCTCTCAAGTTAATATTACATCACCTGAAGATAATGGGCGACGCATGTGTTCAGTATTAGTTTTACTTTATCTTCTTTGGAAATCACTTGACGAAAATATAGAGTATGACAATTGTATTATTGATATGTTTATGATGCTGTTTATGGAGCCACAAAAAGTGGAAGGCAGTAAATGGACGATAACTGAACTGAAAATTTTGAAAAGTTTTGTTCCAAAGGAATTTTATTCTAAATTAGCCGAGTGCTTGATAAAATTTCTTCAAGTGACTATTGACAAAAAAAAAATGAATCCAGCTCTATGGCTACTTGTGCTACCAGTAATTCATATTTTTCAAGAAAAAGTACAAGTAACAGATACTATTGAAGAATTCCAATTCATCGAACTTTCAAAATGGTATGATGATGACATCATTCTTCCTCCAAGTCAGTTTATATCTGTTTATTTACCTGATAATTCAAGGTAATATAAATAAATACCATTATATGGTCATTCATGACCAATTTTGGCATAGCAGTGATTTATACATGGCTGCATCATTTGCACACATATCATGAGTTATCTCAGGGTCACATCCCTAAACATACTATTGTGAAGATATCTACCATAGAATATACTAGCAGTAAAAAAAAAAGAAAAAGAAAAAAATGAGTTCTACAATTGTTAGCTGCAATAAGAAGACGAGTTCACTTATTATGACTAGATACTTTTTGTGGTATTTTTTTTCCCAAGGCGATTTTGGAGGGGATTAATACAGGGGAATAACTTTTTTGATCCATGGCTGTTAACCATGGTATGATCAAATATGGTATGTAGATATTAATTTCATATCTTGATGTGTTCTCTTATTTTCCTCCTAAATATTGGTTACAATTAATTTAAAGGGTTTTATTTCCTAGCTTGGGACAATTTCCAAGGGGGTCACACTAGATTGAGGGTGTTTGCTGTAGCTATTATTAAATTCTCAATAGTTCTAGCAAATACTTTGCACTATCTGGTTTTAAGGTGGCAAATATGAACCAGTACTCAATCGTAGCCCTGTGCTTCTACTTTCTTTTGGTATATATCAGTATTCAGTAGTAGTGTTGTTGTACTGTACTTATAGTATGCTTGTATACTTGCATATTTTTGAAACTTAAAAAAAGACAATATAGGTTTTTCAACACTTTCTAACTACTTAATGATTTAAAGTCCTCCAAAGCAAATAGGACACTATCAAATCTAAGGAGTCTTGATATGCATGTACAAGCACACACACACATGCACGCACACACACACACACACACCACACACCACACACACACAAACACACACACAATATATATATATGTATATATATAGACACAGATTATATAAAAGAGTTAGCTATTTAACAAGATTTAATTTTCCAATTTATGTTAGTATTTTTGTGTACCACTCTAACACAGTAGCAATTTGTGACCTGTCTTGAAACTGTTATGCAATTTTCTCTATCAGAATAATATAAAGAATTGAACATGGGACTCCCTGGCTTTAGCCATCAATCCTCAGAGTTACTAC
>WLWD01002399.1_pt1 | contig 45662 bp, 33 predicted proteins | sample 6712731 | NCBI WGS metagenome assembly WLWD01 (sample SAMN12718690, study PRJNA576275) | sponge metagenome | isolation source: marine sponge | host: Mycale hentscheli | place: New Zealand: South Island, Marlborough, Capsize Point | collected 2014-11-01 | reverse complement strand
ATTGTTGTTGTTTTTTATCATAAAATGCCAAATTTTGGCAGAATGAAAGCATATTATTATGGCACCAAATTTGTTAGAAAAATACACATTAATATTTGCTCTTTTTCTGGCTTAACACGTTTAAATTTACTGTTAATAAACTTTTGCTTCTGGAACCTCTTACCACAAAAACAATCACATCACCACAAAAAAAATTTGTGGGAAGGTTGATATGATATTAAAGTGCAAGTATCCCAAATTTAAAACAGTCATCATACAGTAGGAGACAAAATAAAGTTCCGGATTCCATTACGTAGTACGGCCGTAAAACGGTAGTTTTTTATCGTAGCTTTTACCGTTGACTTCTGTTTCGAACGGCCAACACAGTTTACTAAAACGGTTAAAAAAAAAAAAACGGTGCTAGAAACTCTTCCATAGCTATATCAGCAAGCTAAGGCCTTGTATTGCCCGTTAAATGCTACTTGGATAGTGCAAAAATGCTCGTACAAAAATGTAACTTGCTTCGATAAAGCTGTAGACTAAAGTTCGATGGGCACACAGCTATAAAGGCTGTATCTCACTGCAGCCATGTGCTCACTAGTTGTTACAGGCTGTATCTCACTGCAGCCATGTGCTCACTAGTTGTTACAGGCTGTATCTCACTGCAGCCATGTGCTCACTAGTTGTTACAGGCTGTATCTCACTGAAGCCATGTGCTCACTAGTTGTTACAGGCTGTATCGATAATAATCATGTGTGGGTATGTGTGTGTGGACATGTGTGTGTAAGTATATGTGTGTGTGAGTATGCATATGTGTGTGCGTGGTCCATGCGTGGTCCGCACTTCGTAGGTCTTCTGTTAGCTACTGTAAAAAATCTAAGCCCGAGAAGGTCCTAACATCGATACTGTGCAGTAGTTGAGACCTACCAATACTCTGCGAGACAACTTTGAATAGGACGGCTTCAATTTAAAAAAATCAGAATCGGGCGCCTGTAAACAAAAAATTGGAACGTTTTATTGGATAAACAATTTAAAAAAAATTATATTTCTTTGAGTGAGGCATGCGATGAACGAGAAATATTATAACGGTAACGCGGGTCAAATGGAACGGCTACTTTTTACCAAACGGCAACCTACACAAGAAAGACAGTCCCACCCCACAAAAACCACCACACCACCACCCCCCCAAAAACAAAACCCCCCCCCCCCCCCCCCCCGTTATTAATCACGTAACCGCCGTTCTATGGAACAAAATTCTGAACTTTACTTTGTCTCCTACTGTATATACTTGCACTCACTAATTAATCACGACAAACCTGTGTTATCCCTGCAGATCTGTACATAGCCATCTTGCTCCTCCATCAACGAAGTCAATAAAACTGTGAGCTCACTACCCGTCCTGTAAGTAAACTGTTATAGCCTGAAAAAGCCCGTCACGAATTCATGGCAACTGTATTTCATGCACAAGCACATGGTACAATCCTGTTCATGCATATTAAGCATGTTATGAATTTTTAACTACCATCCACAAAGGATTAAGAATACTTTCTGCAAAGATGCAGCTTGCACACATGAAAGTTCTTGTGTGTTGCACATAAACACTGCACATATTATTCTTATACCAGCTAGCGAGCGCATGCGTGGCATTCAAGAGGCTGTAGTAAAGTACACATGCATATGAATACACGTATAATTAGTGCGCAGCACACATGCAGCCAGCATGCACAACATGCGTAAAATGAGTGCCCATAAGCGTGCAACATGTGTGAGCTACATTTTTAGTAGAGGCTAATGAATGTAATTTCAGGGACCTACCACAGAGCAAAGAATATTCATGAAATACCAACCAATTATACCTATACACCTAACACATTGGCTAATCTTTATAATATATTTATTATTTCAAGAACATTAAAAAAAGAACAAAATCAACAACAACAAACAACAATAAAGCTCGGCTTGAGATATACTAAATATAATAAAATATTATGCAGATAACATAAAGGCACAAAATAAAACACAAAAACAGGTTGGACAAAAAGACTAAACATTCTCCCGTCGTAATTTTTCACGAATCAGTATTTCCAGGATAGCACTGCTTTCTCCTGAATAATTGGTATCTATGTAAGCTATAAGATCTCGCCAAGCACTTTCTATATCTCCGTGTTCTTCTATGGAATTAAACAGTGTTTTTTTTAATGTTGAGGCAAGAGAAATATGCTCATCAAGGGATATCACATCAATCCCCCTAATCCTGGCAAAACTGGCAAACTTTGACCAAGACAACCTTTCACAAGAAGCAATCCAAAAATCTACGAACCAGTTTTTGCTGGACGGAGAGGCAATCGGTAAGGGAGATTCAATTTTGTATCCAACAGGAATTACAGGTACTGTACCGTCATATCCTGCTGCTGCCAAGCTTTGATTTAATCGATTCGTCCAATCTTTATAATTTCTACTAAAAAATTCATCAAGACTAGTAGTATCAGGTTCGCTTGCAGGTATAGTTAAAGCATTTGCAAAAGTAAGAGCAAATATAGCTTTTTTCCATTTATTCTTGCCTAAAGCTTTAGTAAGGTCTGATATGGTTTCTTCTTCTCCTTTAGAAAATCGTGTTTGATTCATTTTAACACAGTACACCATAAGGTCAACTTCACGGCACTCTGTCTGGATTTCACGAATAAGGGCTCTTTTCTTACCAGGAGTCATAAATGGTTCTTGAAAGCCAGGGGAGTCCCACAAGGTTATACGAATTCCATAGATTTTATCTTTGAAGGTTGCTAAACCTTTAAATGGTTCCACATCATGGGTCACTGAACCTAGGCCTGCTTTCGCGACAGCAACTTCTTTGTTTAGAAAAGTATTAATTAAGCTTGACTTTCCTGATCCAACATTACCAATCACTAATAGTCGCAAATGTTCACTGTGACTAAAAATAGCTTTCATTTTCCCCCTAGCCTCAGTATGCTCTGAAATCCACTCCATTGTTAACAAAATTTAACAGTCTAGATTTTGAAGCCTTTTTATATGTTTCCTGTTTCTATAAATAAATAATGCTAAGAAACTACATAAACTACTGTTAAAAATAGCATACCTCATTACATCATAATTACTACTGAAAAATAAAGATTGGCACTATTGACAATAAATAAGCAAGAACAAAACATTTATGTACATCAAATATGACTGTATTTAAAATATATATGAATATATAATAGTAGGAATAGCAAAGTGTTACTTTTAAAAATTGATAAAGCAGAATGTTATTAATATCAATTCATTCCGTTTCCACCCTCAATCGATATGGCTCTATTAGAGCAAGTTATCCAAAGATCATCAAGCCAATGACTATTAGAATGCAGGTACGGTATCGCTTCTTGGCCAAGTCCAGCCAAGTTTGCTGGAACATTTAAAGCCTCTTGATGACCGACACCAACATACTTCAAGCTATCGTGCAGAAACCCAGTCCACATGGCTTTCCTGTAGTTGTATAAATGATGCCATGAATCAAGTTTCAAATTAGGTTCGTACAACGACAATTGATTGGAAAAGGTTAGCACAAATACGGCTTTTTTCCACATTTCAGTGCCGAATGAGTCTGTCAGTTGTTTTATAACAGTTATATCGTCTTTGGTCACCCTCTCACGCGTAACATTAAAGCAAACTAAGACTACATTGCTGTCATAGTGCTTAGGTGTAATTTCCTTCAAAAGTTGGTCATTTTCCAGAGAACTCTGCAAACCTGGAGTGTCCACAACTGTGAGACAATAAGATTCTGTTTTAGTTTTTACTTCACCATCATACTGTGATATAGCAGTTGTTCCACCAGATATACTTGAATAATCTCTAGCAACTACTTGACCTACTAAACTGTTTACAAGGCACGACTTGCCAGACCCAAAGCTGCCAACAACAAGTATTCTCAAGGGTGAAGCTCGATGTTGACACATTTCGATACTCAAGCGAGAGAACACGTATATTCTAGGAGTTTGACCTACTCAGGATTTTACCCGAATTTATAAAAGCAAGTCAAACACCATGAATAATAATTGCAAACTATTTCCAATATAAATGGCTACAGCGACTTCTGTACAAAACATTTATAAAGCCCAATGACTATGAATTACATCATAAGTCTACTCCAGACGACAACAGGTGGCATATCTATTTAAAAAGAATCATTGAATGAAATAATTTGGTGTTATGCTATTCACGCGAACCACGAGTTCATAGAGTAAATGATATCATCTATGTAAATATATTATAGGCAAACAAGAAGTCAACAAAAGCCTTAATTCTACATAACTTCAATCTACTTTCTATACTGCAACAACAACAACAACTGATCATGTGACTACGATATTAACACATTCGGAGCGAACATATGTATAAGGTTTAAAACAAAATTAAACTTTTTGGAGAATGTAACTCCTCAGATGATTGAAAACCTTAAATAGAAGCTGTCCTAATGCTGAATATCTAAAACCAAGACCCTCAGCACCAAATCGAAAAAATTTCAGCATTCTTTTCATTCTGTTTAAAATGGCGCATGATGACTAATAGAAATGGCAAGGAATCAAACAGAACAGTTTCACAACACGTCAGCCTAAACTCCTGATACCAATCGCCATTTTCTCGAAGATAACAAAGTGGTTCCCTGCCGTACCCGGCAGTAATGACAGGCACTCCATCTGCTACATCAACATCCACATGAGCTTTGTCCTTCAGATGTTTCTGCAGCAAATGAGACCATTTTGAAAATAATAATCCTGCAGATCATATTCCCCATTGCATTCCACAGGCAATTCAAGGTTGTTGGAAAAAGTGAGTGCAAACATTGCTTTCTCCCACATAGACACGCCCAGAGCCTTGGTAATGTCACTTATAGACGCTGCTTCTCCTGCATCGAATCTTGTCTTGCTGTACGCAATAAACTACCAGATCCACGTCCTTGCATTTATCCTCGATATTTCGGAGAATACTGCCTCTAGAATCAGGATCTTGTAGCCCCGGAGAGTCCCATATGGTAACAGATACGTTTCCAATAGGTCTCAGCATCCTCACCAAGCCATCAAAATTGTCCACATCAGTTGTGACAGCTTCTAAACTATACCCTGGAGCAGCTGCATTCCAACCCAGGAGAGAGTTCACAAGAGTAGACTTCCCAGAACCAAGGTTCCCCACTATAAATATTGAGAGCTTGCCATTATCAGCTATGTACTGCTGCACCTGATCACAAAACTGCTTCTCATTCTGAACACTTGAAGCCATCACCACCGTAAGCTAAAGTACCGAGAACGTGGTCCACCCATAAATATATAATCCCCAGACTGTGAATAATGTTGACACCCTTTACCAGCTATCACACTCTGAGAAGTCCAGGGATTAACAAAATGAGTAATGGCATAATCGTATACCGTAAATCAACTTTTACCCGAGTGGCTTGAGTCAGAGGGGTGCCCATAACTAAGATTTATACATATCTTAGACCAGTTGTATATTTTTAAACAGTTTTTAACTGAAAACATATAATATTTGTTATACCTATATGTAAATCTGCAGGGAATAACGAAGATTCAAGCAACACTCAATGGTTTAAAATATGATTCTTTGTTTTTTTTTACTCGCGGGGACAACCCTTTACCATACTACTTGGACTCCGACAGGTCACACGGATTCTTCAAAACCCGGAAAGAACTTAATGTCCCCAGAATAAGCTAAAAAGAATTTACCACCTGTATGCCAAGAGGAATGCATGCCAGGAGGAATGCATGCCAGGAGGAATGCATGCCAAGAGGAATGCATGCCAGGAGGAATGCATGGCAGGAGGAATGCATGGCAGGAGGAGTGCATGTCAGGAGGAATGCATGTCAGGAGGAATGCATGTCAGGAGGAATGCATGCCAGGAGGAATGCATGCCAGGAGGAATGCATGGCAGGAGGAATGCATGCCAGGAGGAGTGCATGTCAGGAGGAATGCATGTCAGGAGGAATGCATGCCAGGAGGAATGCATGGCAGGAGGAATGCATGGCAGGAGGAATGCATGTCAGGAGGAATGCATGGCAGGAGGAATGCATGTCAGGAGGAATGCATGTCAGGAGGATTGCATGTCAGGAGGAATGCATGTCAGGAGGAATGCATGTCAGGAGGAATGCATGTCAGGAGGAATGCATGCCAGGAGGAATGCATGTCAGGAGGAATGCATGTCAGGAGGAATGCATGTCAGGAGGAATGCATGCCAGGAGGAATGCATGCCAGGAGGAATGCATGTCAGGAGGAATGCATGTCAGGAGGAATGCATGTCAGGAGGAATGCATGTCAGGAGGAATGCATGTCAGGAGGAATGCATGTCAGGAGGAATGCATGTCAGAGTGGAAGCAGTCAGGGGGAATGCATGCAAGGAGGAATGCATTCGTGGATTGCGTGTCAGGGAGACTGCATGTCAGAGGAATGCCTGTAAGGCGGACGCCGCCAGGAGGAGAGCCAGGCGGAATGCATGCCAGGAGGAATGCAGTGTCAGGAGGAAAAGGATGATTGACAGGAGAACGCAGGTCAGGAGGGGAGAATGCATGCAGAGGAATGCATGTCAGGAGGAATGCAGTACAGGAGGATGCTGCCAGGGCATGCATGTCAGGAGGAAATGCATGTCAGGAGGAATTGCATTCAGGAAGGAATGCCATGCCGCGAGGAATGCATGTCAGGAGGAATGCTGTCAGGAGGAAGCATGTAGGAGGAATGCATGCCAGAGAATGCATGCAGGAGGAAGCATGTTCAGGAGGCAGCATTGTCAGGAGGATGCAGGTCAGGAGGAATGCATGCCAGGAGGAATGCATGCCAAGAGGAATGCATGTCAGGAGGAATGCATGTCAGGAGGAAGCATGTCAGGAGGAATGCATGCCAGGAGGAATGCATGTCAGGAGGAATGCATGCCAGGAGGAATGCATGCCAGGACGAATGCATGCCAGGAGGAACGTATGCCAGGAGGATGATGAGACACAACATTTAAAGTTGTACTCAGTCACATGATAATCTAGACACACGCACACACATACACCAGACAGGTATAACACACAAACACACGTCGGTATGCAAGCGCAAAACACACACACATACACAACAAAACAAATAAGAGACACATGTATAGCAAGTCATAATTACATGGCTATGAAAAGCAGAGTCATTGTAGACATATATACGCATGATCCCCAGGGATGGCACCTATAGGGTTGCCACGGTATTGCCATAACAACCGTACGTACAATTGAAAAATGCTGTGGAGAATCTGCCCCGTCTCGAGTGTGGGAGGCTGACCCTCAATTATCACATGGGAGACAGTCTGGAATAAATGAGGATTCACTGAGATTAATTGATTGATCCCGAGTGATGTGAGAAGATCTATAAGTACCTCCAGTTGAATAAATAGCTAGTTGCAAACTAGGGCTATACTTGTTGATAGTGCAATGCTGTGGCTGCAGTATAGAAGAATGTCATCACATCACTGCCAATCATTGGCACCAAGCCAGGGTCATAAGAACAGACAGAACTAAAGAACAACAGTCATACGTGTCTCTTGTTTGTTTTGTTGTGTATGTGTGTGTGTTTTGCACTTGCATACCGACATGTGTTTGTGTGTTTACCGGTCTGGTGTATGTGTGTGCGTGTGTCTAGATTATCATGTGACTGAGTGCAACTGACACATTGTCTGTAACTGACACATTGTCTGTAGCACAATAGCCCGGCTCTGCTGTTTAGCTTTTGTTGTGTCATGAATGGCATTGTAATTCAAATATAAATGCAATTAAAGCTAGCACAACAAGACATTACAAAAAAAAAGAAAAAAGATAATAACAAAAAAACAAACCACTAAACTATAAGCATTGTATTAACGTCTCACTTCTTTTCATTCTCTTCCGTCACAAGATGTTTGAAACGACCCATCTTGTACTTAACGTAAGTCTTAAACTGCACCCACAAGTGCCGATCACTCGTGTTAATACCGACACTAGAGAACCAATCAACAATGGCCTCGTCAAGGTTAGATCCAAGCCCCTTCAAACGATCATGGAGAACTTCAGAATATTTCTGGTCTTCAATTTCGTTGTATTGGATGTTACGGTTGACCATGAACAAAGCCGGGAAAGATTCCAGAGAAACTTTCTTGCAACACATGGTCCAAAATTCGGTAAGCCAGTGATCGTTTGTGGCTAAAAATGGGAGTGGTTCTTTAGAATAGCCAGTGGGAACTATGGGTACGCAGGCAGCTTTCTCTGCCCCCATTCCAGCCTCGTCGACGTAATGACGCAAAAGCTCCGCCCATTCTGCTCTACGCTCGTGGAAGTAAATTTCCAAGTTCTTTTCCTTGTGGCTACGCGGTATTGTCATATCGTTAGCAAAGGTGAGAGCAAATAGCGCCTTGTCCCAAAGTTCCACTCCGAGGGTTCGCGTGAGGTCGTTAATGCACTCGACTTCAGCCGCATCAATCCTAGACTGGGTCATCTGAACGCAATACACCACCAAGTCCACATTCTTGCCACACTTCAGGGCGATATCCCTCAACACATCCTCCTTGTTCACATTGGGTTCTTGCAGACCCGGTGAATCCCACAAAATAATCTGGATGTCCGATACAGTAAACTCTGTTTTCAGCACGGCTTCGAAGCTGTCTATCCTCTTGGTGACAGCCTTGAGACTGGACCCCACTTCCATCACCTCTTGGTCGAGGAGAGAGTTGATGAGTGTAGATTTGCCTGATCCCAACTTCCCCACTACAAATATCTCCAACTTGCCGCTCTGGTCCACCCATTCTCTGATAGTACTGTGGATAGAGTCTGAGGGCTCCTCCTTTTTAGTTCCTTGTCTGTGAAGCTTGGCCATTGCAGGAAAGGAAAAAAAAATCCACCAGAACTATGATCTTAGTTTGTTTTGCTGGTATATAAAGGTGCTCACATACAATTTCCTCCTTTTTGTTGTGGTAACTCCCACACACGCACACACAAAGAACACGCCTAAAAAGCAATTACCCAATAGTTTTAACTTCATTCATGCTGTAAGAAAACACCACCTATTCCAATGAATTAACTTAGAGGTAATGATATCTGTGGTAGAATATATTCACGAAGAAAAGGGAAATAGACACAAAAAGCGTAGAATGACCTAGAGATTCACGGATGTGTGAAATAGCCTGTGCAATAACAGATCAGAAACTAGTTTCTATGAAACTGCCTAGACACAATATCTGGAAGCAGAATAGATATCTGGAACCGGAATAGACACAATATCTGGAAGCAGAATAGATATCTGGAACCGGAATAGAAATCTGGAAGTGGAATAGATATCTGGAAGCAGAATAGATATCTGGAAGCAGAATAGATATCTGGAAGCAGAATAGATAACTGGAAGCGGAATAGATATCTGGAAGCGGAATAGATATCTGGAAGCAGAATAAATATCTGGAAGCAGAATAGATATCTGGAAGCAGAATAGATATCTGGAAGCAGAATAGATAACTGGAAGCGGAATAGATATCTGGAAGCGGAATAGATATCTGGAAGCAGAATAAATATCTGGAAGCAGAATAGATATCTGGAAGCGGAATAGATATTTTCGTAAGTGTACTCAACAATAGACATTAAATATACAAAATTCAATTAGCTCCAGGAAAAAGAATTAAGTAAATCAAACCCAGCAGGCGTGTCAGAGAAAAACAAACTAAGCCTCACACTCTGAGCCTATTCATGCACACACTACCTTAGTGAAGAGGCACATGTGTACATTCATGCACACACTACCTTAGTGAAGAGGTACATGTGCACATACTAATATGTATCTGAAACACTCACTAATTTGGACAACCCACATGTACTAATAATGAAAATGAAACAGTTAATTATGTGTAAATACAAGCTACACTCCTGGTAGTCTGAGCAAAAAATACCGTACAAGTGCTACTGCCAACATAAAGTACTTCCAGCATAAGCCAATACCGTACAAGTGCTACTGCCAACATAAAGTACTTCCAGCATAAGCCAATACCGTACAAGTGCTACTGCCAACATAAAGTACTTCCAGCATAAGCCAATACCGAACAAGTGCTACTGCCAACATAAAGCATAGAATGACCTAGGGATTCACGGATATGTGAAATAGCCTGTACAATAACAGATCAGAAACTAGTTTCTGTGAAACTGCCTAGACGCAATATCTGGAAGCGGAATAGATATTTTCATAACTGTACTTCACAATAGACAGTAATACACAGAATTCAATCAGCTCTAGTAAAAAAAAATAAAAAAATAAAAAAATAAAAATAAAAAAATTAATAAATCCAGTAGGTTTACGTATGTAAATGTTACAGAAAAGACAAACTACTGCAGGCTTTACATACTCAACCTTTCATGCACACACAACTTTAGAAAAGAGGTACACTACACATTATACATACTGTTAACTACACTGTATTATTACGTGCAACACTCCTCCTGCTATTCTGAGTATTACTGCACTTACAGCATCAGCTAATACTATACAAGTGCTACTGCCATTGCTTGCTCTGGTAGCACGTGATCTTATAGTGCTAAATGGCATGCAATACAGTACATGGACATGTATGTGTAGCCACACACGCAAACACGTACAGCAAATAGTGTATATGATCAATAAAAAACGGCATTTATCTAATTTATAACATGTAAGTATTGAGAAAATCAATTAGGAATACATATAGAATAAAAAACGACCATTGTTGTTCTTAATTCTTGCATCTCAGCAAATTTCACACACATACAATACATGCAGTTGCCTATATACTATACTTACTGTAGTTTATTTCTTATCTACTTATATTTTGACTACCGTACTTAAAAATATGAACATGTATTTCTTAAAACAAAATTTTTTTTTAAAACCTATGTATGTATGTATGTGTGTATGTATGTGTGTATGTATGTCTGTATGTATGTATGTATGTATGTACGTATGTATGTATCAGTCCTATTGCCTAGGTACGTACATGTGTGCGTTGTCTAACCTGAATGAGATGCTTGCACAGACTGTCCTGAACGAGAGAGGCCAAGCCTTGAAATCGACACAGGTGGGAGGAGCCACACTCTGTTGCCACGGTGATTAAATTTAGACCAATACCCACCAGAGCATCAGAGTTTCCTTGACTGCTCCAAATAATAACAACAACAACAACAATAATAATACTATTAATAGTAACTAGCAAGTACCCCACCACACAGGGGCGCTCGATGTATTGCAAAGTAAGAATGCCACAGTACAAGTTTATATTCACGGATATCATTCTCTACCATTGGTAAAAGTTACATCAGTTTCCCTCTCCTGTCTATTTCTTTCTGAACTATCTCATTGTGTATCCCCCACCTTCTTTTTTTTTTTTTTTTTAGCTCTTTTTACTTGAGTTATGGAGTCCTTTCTCCTCCTCAGTCTACCTTTTCTGCTATTAAATCTTTCTGCCCTTCTATCATGATAGTGGACTTTTACGAAACTTCTGCCTTCTTTTTCTACTTTCACCTTTCTTTTCGAAACTTACGCCGCCTTTACTCGACGATTCGATCCACTTTTTAGTGCAATATTAATCGTTCCCTTTTGGCCTTCTCTTTCGTACTTTCTCCTTTCTACTACACCGTTTTTCCTCCTCGATTCCATCGGCTAATTAACCGCTTTTTTGCCTTCTCTTTTGACCTTTAGCCTTCCTTTCTGAAACCTACGCCACCTATTCCACCTGCTTTTAGTACAATTACAGTCATCATTCTCTCTTGACGATACTTTACCCGTTCCCCTGTTTCTCGGCCACTTTTGTCTTCTTTCCATATATTGTTGTACCAGGTTAGGTTGCAAACGAATTCGCCTACCAGTAGTCTAGCGTAGCCAAACCCTTTACACTGCGTTCTTGGTTTACTCGGTAATTCAGCTCTAGTTCACGAAAACTGCTCTCATGATTCTGTGCCACTCCTGCCTACTTTCCATTTTTTGTGCCTGGTTTGGTTGCTAATCAGTTTGCCTCGCACTCTAGGTTTACCCGGTAATTCAGTGCAAGTTCACGAGTATTGTACGCCTGCGCGATCTAGCTCATTAGCTCATGAATTCTTCATGAATACGTATGTCGTCATTGGTCACAGGTATTATTACAATATAATAATAATAATAAAAAGGAGGAGCGAGGAGGAGTAATTGAAAATTGGGTATAATATTATTATTATAGACACTCACATACATGTATACCAATGCAAGTGTCTTGAACAGCTATCCCTCCATCTACACACACACACACACACACACACACACACACACACACTGCCACTGACCTATCTTGAATATTGATGAGAGATATCAGGAACCTCAGTATCTCCTTCACACACGATAGACCGTACGGAGCCAAAGACTTCACTTTCTCTTCCTCTGCTATCCTTCCTTCTTCTTCTGCCAATATATCCTCTGATGAAACCACCTTTGTCTCTGAGGAAATCTGCCTCAGTGATGCCGCGCTCAATTCCTCCTCTTCTGAGAGGGCGTGGTCTGACAAGGAAGCTTGTGTGGGAGAGATCTCGGGCTCTTCTGGAGGTGTGGCAGGCTGGAGGTCACCAGGGGGTGGGGTTCCTTGTTGGGGCGGCAACAGAGTCTAGGTGAAAGGGGAAAAAAACATCTGAGGAGGTCATGGAACTACTGGTATAATAAATCACACACAGTCACACTTACACTCATTCCTCCTTTACACAATACATACATTTTACATGTATTAACTATTGTGCAGTATTTAATAACTGCACATACTAATAAGTGCGATACATGTATACTAGTGCACCTTACATGCTGACCCTTTACCAATGTTTCACTGTAATACTAGGGACAGCCATAAATGCCTCACATGCTGACCCTTTACCAATATTTTACTGTAATTTCAGGGTCACCACTGCACATACTGACCCTTTACCAACATTCATTGCAAGCAATAATACCTCACATGTTGACTCTATACCACTACACATGCTGACCCTTTACCAACATTTCACTAAGGTCAGTTATAGTACCCTCACATGCTGACCCATTACCAACATTTCCCTATAATCTTTAGAACACCGTGGAGCTAATATGTACAGTCAATGCTCATTCATTGCAACACTATCCATTGTTTCTCTGTGATAGCAACAAGCAAGGATACTTGTGCACTAAGCAGGCACTGTGAGCCATGCAAGCAAACCGCCTGGAACCAGGGCTAGGAACTCACTCACAGGAGAACAGGCCTTTCCTCACAGCAAGTGGTGTGGGCACCCGGAAGTCCCACCTGGACCATTGCTGTTTAATGAGGAAAGACCTTGAATTTGCACCCCAGCAAATACCATGTACCCAATCACAGCTGGATGGACTGGTAGGAGGCAACTGGCACACACACAGCACACCACACACACATACTACCCCATCCTCCCTTGACTTGGCATTACCTGATCTATGGGTGTACTTGACTCTACTTCAGTATCCTCGTCTTCAGAGAATAGAGGCAATTGAGAGAACAGCAGCTGTACCAGGTCTACTAGAGTACTCTCACCATAGCAACGCAGCAACTCTACATACGCACACACAAAAACATTAAAGAACTTTGCACCCATAACCTATCCAGTTTAATTAATTAAGAACATTAAAACAACTCCATAAATGTTTAACTGTTGCACTCTGAAAATTGATTAGGTATGTACATATGTGTTTAAATGCCACACTTTAAAGTTTTCATTGCACTGGGGCATGCTTCCATGTCATTAGCTGCTCCTACAATAATGCTATGAGTACTGCAAGGGAACCATGGAGTGTTTGCAATACTGGCAGTTGCTACACACACAGTGTAGGGTATGGTTCGTACACTAAGTGACGTTTGATCTGTACAAATGATCACATAGTATGATCTTTTTATCTTGGCAACACTGAACATTCAAATTTTTTCCTCTATCTTTTGTTTCGTTTGTTCTTTGAGTAAGTGATGAGATACATGTAAGTTTCTGGTTAATAGCTTAACAATAGCAAATTTTCTATTTTTAACAGCCAATATTATAGTTAATTATAACTAACCCGACGTTTTGACTTCTTGCCGAAGTCCTCTTAACAACGTAATGCTTGCACAACACCATATGCTGGAAACCCTTTACCAAGGCACCACCTTCATACAGATTATAAATTACCTTATCTTTATCGAGTCTGAGGAAGTCTCACTGCCTCACTGTAGCCCCACCCCACACTCTGACCCACCCTTTACCCTTTACCCCAAATATCCTCACCACTAAGCCTCATCTCAAAACAGATCCTGAAGCACGACTGCATGATCTCACACACGCTCTCATTGGTGAGCAGATGTCCCACGGGACTGAGAAGAAGAGTACGTAACACCTGCAAGATCCTCATCAGAACTACTTCATCGCTGGCTGGGTTGGTACCAACAAACCTGAAACAAACAAACAAACAAACAAACACAATCTCATTAGGTCACTTTGCCGGCCATTTTTATTTTACATCTTTAAATTTTTTTTAATTCTCATGACTTACGTACTTCTCACTTATGCAATGCTGCTTCCCAGTTTGTTTTTCATGTGCTACGTATGTAAGTTGCTGCAATGTACTCTAAACGGTCTGAGGGAGTTTGGTGATTAATGTGGCTGCTGCCATTTTCCACTTGTCTCTAAATAAGTCCCCAGCTATGCCCTTGAACGTTTAAGTAATTGTTCTAACCTTACTATATACGTATGTGTGTGTGTGTATATGTGTGTGTGTGTGTGTGTGTGTGTGTGTGTGTGTGTGTGTGTGTGAGTGTGAGCTACAACTGCATGTAGTTACATACCGTGCATGTGTTACTGCTTCAGAGAGAGCTTTCACAGCACTTGGGGCGCTGGGGTGGGAGGGGTCTGTAAATAAAAACAATAACAAAAACATCCAAGTAATCAACTAGCGAAATTAACAATGCCTCCAATTCACAACAACAAGTATGTATATACACATAAATTACATACACATACAATAGATCTAAACACATGTGCATGTCTTCATACACTAACTATAAATTGCTTCATAATTATACATGTAAAGGGATATATTAACTATGTCAACAACGCATAACATGTATTCATTAAAAAAAAAAAACTTTCTCATAGTACCAAAGATGCTTAGACCCAAAAATGTTAGGGGTCAAAACTTTTTTGTACTAAACTAATCTGTACCACAAAACAAAAAAAAAAAAAAAAAAGAAGAAAAAAAAGAAAATCATTTCCCATATCATAGTATAAGAAAGTGTACATAAGTACTGTATCTACCAGCACCACAACCTCTACCCCCACTAACTCATCTGAGCCCTCTCTCCCTCACCTATGAGGTTGTAGGCTAAGAACTTCTCCAGACTAGAGATGGCCATGCCAGTGACAGGTCCCGTGGTGTCGTCAGACAGGACAATCTGACAGAACGGGTGGATTACGGCACACACGTCCATACTCGACAACTGGTGGGTGTGGTTTAACTGATCCTGGAGCTGGTACAAACCCCCTAAGAGGGGATCCTGAGATTCCTCCTGAAGTAGGTACAGGAATTATAGAAATTACGTGCATGCTTAAAAAAAGTCAACATTATCATTCCGTAACTCCCCCATTTACCCAAAACTTTCGCTAAGAAAACTAAGACGACGCAATAAGCTACATACAGCGATACATATGCGTCTGTTTCTATCTGTATTATCTGTACATGCAATTATGCGTGTGAATTTACTAACATTTAAATTGTGACCTTATTGAAAGGAAATTCCAGACTTAAACGTGAGCATCTGGTCTCCATTGTTAATCTATCAGGAGTGGGCAAAGAGTATTAATTCAGGGTGAACCTCTACAACTACATACTAGTTCTGTACGCCTCAGAATAAAAGTAGTAATATAGATTTTTTCCACTTCTACAAGTACAATAGATCCTATACTAAAAATTTGGCTATCACTCACTAATAGTAGGCCAGCTTTTAAAAAAAATCATTTGCAATTGTAGTTACACTGTATAGCTCACTCACTATCTCCTTATTTCAGGATTAGCTTCCTCTGGAACTTCGTTTTCAACCTATGTCTCCTCCTAATCTGTTGAAAAATGTTCCGTCTAATACGGGTAGAGCACTATTTCACTTTCCCCGTGCGATTTCACTATTCCCGTGCGATTTCAATTGAACAGCGATTTTTCCCATACATTTTTGAATGGGAAATTTACGCGCCATACTATTAAAATAATAACCTGGTGAGGGAAAAAAACAAAAAACAAAAAAAACTGAAAAAACCTGAGCAAGGTTCTCTCGAGCATCTAATGAGTAAGTGTTGTAGTGTCCATGTGATATACTTACTGTTCTGCTGTGATTGGGCCATCGACTTCCCTTCCTAGTGACCGAGAGTAGCATAAGCACCTCCCCCTGTACTATACTGGCACCTAATACACCTGCCATGCCTAAAGTATAACCAACATACACACAAACACACACATTGAATACAACTAACAATAGTGCCAGTATTAGAATGCCGTAAACATGCCTAATTTGAAAACCTTATTTTTGTAACTATTTTACTGTTGTCTGTGGTTCTTACTAACCGTTATCATATAATCAGAGTGACCTGGGCTAAAAGGTGTGAAAATCTGTGTCTCCAGAGCTGACCATTACCAGCTGGTATATTATAATTCAAATCAGAACGAGTTTGAAAAAAAAAAGTGCTAAGTTGTGTTCATCCAGTACCTCAGTAGATATTATAGGCTTCCCCTATTCAAATCAAGCCAATATACTTGTACCTGCTGAAGGGAAAAAAAAGGTGTTCATCGAGAAACATTATATAAAAATTTCTGCAATTTTTGATTAAAATAATGAACTAACACTTACTAGCTTTTATTTATGATGCTTCAAGTTAACTAAAATATTTCCTCTGTTTACTACCCCTCCCGAATTACACAGGATCTGTTTACACATGAATGGAACTAATTAATAGTATAAACTTTAAAGAGACACTACACGATAAATTTCAGCTAGACCACAAATCATAACGTTAGGGAAAAAAATCTCAAGATAAACGATCTAGAGCACACACACTTGGTGCCATTTGGCATCAGCAAGATGAAAATTACTGTGGTTTCTATAGCTGCCAAGATTAGTGACATTGGAATCACAGTGGGGGAACCCAGCCTCTACATATACACACTGGAGTTGTTACTACCAAAGTTAGTGTTCACAATAACACATGGATTCTGTAAACATGTTACTGCACACACTGAGATAACCAATACTGTATGTACTGAACTGGTAATGAAGGAGAAAAAGGATTTAAAAATAATTTAACAAAAATGCACCCACCCACCCCCCCCCCCCCCCCCCCCAATTAAAACAAAAAAAAAGCACAGCAAGAAGTGACACACACACCAATAAAACAAAACAAAAACAAAAAAACACACACACATGCATTTATTCAGACACAATGGTGGTATATTTGTATACAAGGTCTTAACTTCACTTGAAAGACCATTACAGCTTTTCACTAAATATATATTTCTACTTCTAATGTCTGTCACAAGGGTAACCATACTTATTCGATGGAATGCTCTGAAAACCCATGATTAAGAGGTTTCCTTACTCCAAACACATGTGGTGACTAACCCTTGAACCACCAGGGGAAAAAAAAAAAAGCCTTGAAGAGATGTGCAGTATCATGACAAACATCAATACTATATTAACTTACACTCCCAGCACACATACACTAACATTAAAAAAGAGTTGACACAACTAATACTAAAAGGGGGCACATTTTGAGTGGGAAACCTGTGGTTTTTTCCCTTCTATTCCCAGAATTTTGTATAGAGTTTTGGAATGGCACTTTCTCTCCCATCTTGGAGTATACTGAGGTAATCTTTTTAACCACTTCGGTGCGAGCTTTCTAATGGTGCAAACCCCGGATGCGTAGCTGCTTCCATTCAAAAGTTATTCAGTTGTTTTTTTCTCTAACCAACTCAATTTGGACATACTATAGCCCTCTCTGCAAGTTAAATCATTGAACTATAATTACCAGTTATCCTTCAATCCATGCTTTGGCATTCAGTGGTTGGTTAATTGATAACAATGTCAAAACCAGACCTGGAACTGAAAGCTTGGCCAAACACCACATAGTGTTTGTTACTCTGGCAAGTGAATGGCATGCCAAACCAGTTTCTAAGTGAAGCTGCTATTCACTAACAGAGGAAGTCATACAGCTTCTTCTTGAATAAACTATCTCTGGCCTTATTCACATTGGATGTACATGTTGCAAAACTAAAGCTCACTCCTAAAGCTGAGTGAAAAAACACAGCAATTTAAGAATACCCTATTATTCCAGCTGTGTAATCGTAAGATATAATATAAAAACATTACCTTGCACAAACTCTAGAAACTCACAAATCTTAGATATTAAAAAAAAAAAAAAATTAGCCAGGCTAGGTGACAAAAAAAAGAATTAGCTAAAGCTACAAATATTAAGGTAAATGAATCTCTACTTACTGGGTAAAGACCAGTCTAACTAGACAGAACTTTGAGTACAGTAAGTCCTAATAGGGCAATGGGCTCGTTGTTAATGTTATGCTTACCCACTAGTAAAAGATACATATCTTCACATACCTACAATTTCTGGGCCCCGTCAAGTTATTCCCTGCTTTCTCTAACGACGCAAAGTAGACTCATTTAATATATTTCTTCTGAGTCCTCCGGAATGCCACCACAACACACACCAACCAGAAAAAAAGAAGAATAATAGTTTTAATTAGAGAGCACCGCATATATTAGTTCCTTTTAGCGCGCACGTAATACAGAGCGAGGCGTTAATCTAAACGAGAAAACAAATAATGGAGTGCTGAAGTCCTCCAAGGGTAGGTAATGAAACTTGAACACTTTTTCCGGGTCTCCTAGTCTTTGGGCTCAGTTTTTGTAAGAACTTCTGTGGGTGCCAACCAGGTAATGTCTTTTGTCGGGGACTCCGCAGCCCGAGCAGGCGTGAACGTTCCTCTCTTCGATTCTGATAGTGAAGAAACTCGGTACCACTACTCACCTCCCACCCCTCGAGCCACACGCGCTGAGGGAGAACCTCCAGACATTTCTAACAGCCCTGGGACAAGTCCTGAAGGTACCCTCAAGAATGGAGTAAACCTATTGGACCACATTAGTCTCTCAGAAGAGCTAAATGAATCTTTACTAGTGGTGCCAAGGAAGAAAGGTCCTAGCAGTTTGTTGGGAACGGGAAGCAGTCTAGCCAGTGCAAGTGACCATAGCGAATTCTCTGACTTGGAGAGCGACTCAGGAATAGAGACGTCTAGGGTAGCAGCAGCCAGTCCTGAAGTAGACCATCCGTCACTGCATTTTAGACTCTCCCCCAAACAGAGGAAAAAGAAGAAGTCAAAGAGCCAGGTCCTAGGAGATGAGCCCACTGACTTAGGCCAAGGTGAAAGTGCCAGTGAGGTGCGAATAGACTCGTTCATCAGCTGTTTGGATGACAAGGTGAGGTGATGTGTGGTTTTGAAAGTAACGGAAGTGACAGTCTTGTTAATTTACATCACTTGTACTAAAATAAATAGTAGGTACAGTTTAGTATAGTATTAGCCACAAACAGACATTTCAACTTGACAAGTCTTCATCAGTGATGATGTTATGTTCAAAAGAATGCTTTTTTTCTCTTTTTTTCTTTCTTTTTATTTATTATATTGGTATGAGTAATAGCACGGGTAACCGTGCTATTCGGGATCAATAGCACGAGTAACGATTGAAATAGCACGAGGCAAAGCCGAGTGTTATTTCAATTGCTTTACGAGTGCTATTGATCCCTAATAGCACAGGTTATCCGTGCTATCACTCGCTAATAGTAGGCCAGCTTTTTAAAGAGTCTCTTGCACATTGTCCCCTACTAGAAACTACTCGAACTGTACGTTTCCAAGGTTAACGCTTTACGCGTGCGCACTTACCCGTACTATTTCACTTAGCTACTGAAGTATTTCAATTAGTTACGCGCTATTTCACTTTCCCCGTGCGATTTCAAATTGAACAGCGATTTTTTTCCCATGCATTTTTGAATGGGCAACTTACGCGCCGTACTATTAGAGTAGTAATAATGGAATTATATGAAACACTTGCAGTTACTGTGCAGAGTAATCAAGTTCTTTTATCTATATGCATTCAAGTTGAAAATTTAAAAACATGTTTACATAAATACTTATGTACCAATTTGATTCTTGACTAGAACCATAAAAACACCTTGTAACTGTTCAAGCACTACTAATTTGTATTGTATTGATTCTAATTCCTATGGGAAAGAGGAAAGTAGTTACATTGATCAAAGCATTGCATGTTGGTACAATGCACTTCCCATGTAAGCTTCTCCTTATGCGAACAGTTGTTTTTAACCAGGAACTAAATACTTCATTAACTTTCAATCTTGCTCATCTCACACTTGAGAAGTGCCTCATGTAATTTAAAGTAAACATTATATACACTCAGCATGAGTAATGAGTGTGTATCAAATATCAAACTTGATTCTACATATGTAGTGTTAGTCAAGATATTGATGATCCTGCTTATACTACATCAGATTGTCTGAAGCCATATTTATCACACTTATGGTAGATACACCTCTAGTGAAAGATCTGAATTCGTTTAAAATCGAATAATCATCCATCAGTTTTTGCACAGTTTCACGCTATTCGAGCCTGTAATTCCCACATATGAATGCAAAAGGAGTTAAATTCTTGCACTTGGCAAGTATTTGACACTTTTTTTAGCATGAGCAGGAGCATGAGCAGGAGCATGAGCATGAGCAGGAGCATGAGCATGAGCAGGAGCATGAGCAGGAGCATGAGCATGAGCAGGAGCAGGAGCATGAGCATGAGCAGGAGCATGAGCAGGAGCAGGAGCAGGAGCATGAGCATGAGCAGGAGCATGAGCAGGAGCAGGAGCAGGAGCAGGAGCATGGTATGTCTCTGTAGTGTGAAACAAATATGATCTATTTCAATTCCAGTCTCTTCCTCTTGTGACCCTTAATAGTAAATTGGTGTAAGGATTCTCGCATTTGAAGCAGAGCAGGTACAAGCAATGTAAGAAAATGGAATGGAGAAGGAGAGGGAGAGGGGGGAGGTTGACACGAGGCTGGGTTCTATCTAGTGGATGGTGGGGGAGGGGAGGGAGGGAGGGGTGGAAGGAAACTATCCTCCAAAATTCTCAGTTTCTCTGTGTACTTACATACACTGTACACTTTTGTAGGTCTTGCTTGGTTGCTATAGGTACAAGTGCAATTGAACTTACTAAGCATGTCAATGTTTTATGTAAATACTAAGTATGAACATTAAAGTTCACTTTAGGACTACTACATATAGCCATGTAGTACGTGCATATGTGGCTATGAATGGGTGTGCACTGTATGTGGCTATGAATGGGTGTGCACTGTATGTGGCTATGAATGGGTGTGCACTGTATGTGGCTATGAATGGGTGTGCACTGTATGTGGCTATGAACGGGTGTGCACTGTATGTGGCTATGAACGGGTGTGCACTGTATGTGGCTATGAACGGGTGTGCACTGTATGTGGCTATGAACGGGTGTGCACTGTATGTGGCTATGAAAGGGTGTGCACTGTATGTGGCTATGAAGGGTGTGCACTGTATGTGGCTATGAAAGGGTGTGCACTGTATGTGGCTATGAATGGGTGTGCACTGTATGTGGCTATGAATGGGTGTGCACTGTATGTGGCTATGAATGGGTGTGCACTGTATGTGGCTATGAATGGGTGTGCACTGTATGTGGCTATGAATGGGTGTGCACTGTATGTGGCTATGAACGGGTGTGCACTGTATGTGGCTATGAACGGGTGTGCACTGTATGTGGCTATGAACGGGTGTGCACTGTATGTGGCTATGAACGGGTGTGCACTGTGTGTGGCTATGAATGTGGCTATGAATGGGTGTGCACTGTATGTGGCTATGAATGGGTGTGCACTGTATGTGGCTATGAATGGGTGTGCACTGTATGTGGCTATGAATGGGTGTGCACTGTGTGTGGCTATGAATGGGTGTGCACTGTGTGTGGCTATGAATGGGTGTGCACTGTGTGTGGCTATGAATGGGTGTGCACTGTATGTGGCTATGAACGGGTGTGCACTGTATGTGGCTATGAACGGGTGTGCACTGTATGTGGCTATGAATGGGTGTGCACTGTGTGTGGCTATGAATGGGTGTGCACTGTGTGTGGCTATGAATGGGTGTGCACTGTGTGTGGCTATGAACGGGTGTGCACTGTATGTGGCTATGAACGGGTGTGCACTGTATGTGGCGGGTGTGCACTGTGTGTGGCTATGAACTGTGGGTGTGGCTATGAACTGTATGTGGCTATGAACGGGTGTGCACTGTGTGTGGCTATGAACGGGTGTGCACGGGTGTGCACTGTATGTGGCTATGAACGGGTGTGTGCTGTGAATGGGTGTGCACTGTGGCTAAATGGGTGTGCACTGTAATGGGTGTGCACTGGCTATGAACGGGTGTGCACTGTGTATGTGGCTATGAATGGGTGTGCACTGTGTGTGGCTATGAATGGGTGTGCACTGTATGTGGCTATGAATGGGTGTGCACTGTATGTGGCTATGAATGGGTGTGCACTGTATGTGGCTATGAATGGGTGTGCACTGTATGTGGCTATGAATGGGTGTGCACTGTATGTGGCTATGAATGGGTGTGCACTGTATGTGGCTATGAATGGGTGTGCACTGTATGTGGCTATGAACGGGTGTGCACTGTATGTGGCTATGAATGGGTGTGCACTGTATGTGGCTATGAACGGGTGTGCACTGTATGTGGCTATGAACGGGTGTGCACTGTATGTGTGTGCGGCACTGGTATGTAAAGCACACAAGTCTTCAGGTCAGCTGACATCTGTCTATGTGTGCAAATATTTAGAATTTCCAATGTCACGCATAGCAAATACTAAATGTAGCCTAAACATTAGGTATATTATTATATAGTTTGTATGCTCTTGAGAAATCTGGAGTCTTTATTGTTACATTGATGTGGAGCACACCAAACATGGAGAAGTAATAAGGTCATTACTAAGGCTGGATGACGTTGACTCAGTATGTATTATAATTCTATATATAGTATCTCGATTATACTGTAAACTATGTTATACACATGCTTAAAGTTTACAATTTTCTGTCTCATATTCTACACAGACAATATTGGATTCACGCTGCAGATATATATTTTTACACTAAAATGAGTTAAATTGCCGCCTGTGTAAATTTTCACAAAGATCTTACTTATAGCTTTTGTGTGAATGGAGTTACTGTGTATACGCAGGATACGTACAGTAGGAGGAAAAATTAAGTTTCGAATTCCATTCTGTAGCAACGGCCGTCACAATAAAAGCAAACAAAAAAAAAAACGGGGGGAAACGGTACATTGTTTGGTAAAATTAAAACGGCCATTCTTTTCGACCATGTTACCATTTTAATCTTTCTCGTTCACTGCATGCCTCACTCAAAGAAATATTTTTAAAATGTTAATCCAATAAAAACGTTTCGAAAACAAAAAATCTAAACGTTTTTGTTGGATTAACCTAGAGGTGTAGCTTTTCGGGTAAAAAAATTGAAGCCGTTCTGTTAGAAGTTGTCTCGCGGAGAATTGTTAGCTTGACTACCACACAGTATCGATGTTTTCTCGCTGTTAGGGTCTTCTCGGGCTTAGATTTTTTTTACTACTGGAAGTCCACCAGTAGCTAACAGAAGACCTATGAAGTGCAGACCTGGTTATAGCTGTGTGCCCGTCGAAATTTTGGTCTGAAGCTTTATTCAAGCAAGTTAAATTTTTGTACGGGCTTTTTTTGCACTATCTCAGTAGCATTTAACGGGCGATACAAGGCCTTAGCTTGCTGATATAGCTATGGAAGAGTTTCTAGCCAGAAAATATCGGTAAATCGATGGAAAAGCTTAACCTTTTTTTTTAATTTTTTTTTTTTACCGTTTTAGTAAAAGGTGTCGGCCATTTAGTTGCAGCGGTAAAAACTATGGTAAAAAACTACCATTTTATGGCCGTACAAAAGGACGGAATCCGGAACTTTATTTTGTCTCCTACTGTAGTTGTGTATGTGTGTGAGCATGTAATATGTGTGTGTGTACACAACTTGTATAGTATCAGTAATTCATGTGGAGAACTCGCAACAATTTTGAAACAGAACCTTCTGTCTGGAGCTCACTATACAATGGTTGCTACTTCATTCTGTCTGGAGCTCACTCTACAGTTGTGGCTGTTACCATACTTCATTCTGTGTTCGGATATACATAATGGATGTTATGTTAGGGGGAGAGAGGGGGACAGGCTTATAGAAGAATCCCAATGTTCCCTCTTTCTGTACCTAACACAGGATAGTGTTTGTTTTTTCCTTCCACAGTGTGTCACATAGCCTGTGAACATGGATTTCTAACTTTTGCCCACAAAACACTGGCTGGGTATGGGTGTGTTATGTGTGTGGGCCTGTTTTGTTAGTGTGAGGAACATCAACACATTTAAATATTCTTAATGTGTAGGTACATACGTATGTACTCTGTCAAAATGTATGAAAAACTAATATTTTAGCCTTTTTACAACGGCCAGTACAGCAACTGTGTAATGTAAAATGCCCAAAATGTCTTCTTTTTTAATTTTATAAATTGTATAACTATCGTATAAACAATATTAATGATAGAGTCACTCTCGGCTATATGACATTATGTTCTCGTTCTAACAGCCAATATTGTTAAGTAATCAGAAGTATGTTAATGACAGTGAATTAGTATTCCTTTTAGAGGCGGGTTTAGATCACATTCCATCCATACTTGTGACAACTTCCACTGTGATGTGCCAGTAGATGACCATCACAACAGTGATGTTATGAATACCTAATAGTAAACATTACTGTCTTGTGGGATAGATGGCCTGCCCTTGAGTCCTACTGTAGGGGCAATGTACAGTACATACTGTATGTAGCTGCTGCCTCATTTCTGTGGAAAGACCAACATCAAAACCTGTAGAAAGACACAACAGAAACTGTGTGTCATTCAGTGCTCAATTTGTATGTGCGACCAGTAACTGCTGTAGGATTTATCTGAGTTAAAACATCACTGATGTCGACAATCAGATTTATCTGAGTTAAAACATCACTGATGTTGACAATCAGATTGTCTTGAGGCCGTGGAAAAATCAAATCTTCTAGTTAAACTTTGCTCCTCAGCTTTCCATTCCGCTGTTGTCATGAACTCACCCACCCTACCAGGCAACGATTCTGATACAGCTGTAACGGACTCAGGATTTGGTCTCAGTATGGTCATTAAAGACTTGTTCTGGTGGCTTCTCTTAACAGTTCCTACAATCTCATCAGAAGGTCCTTTGCCATGACTAGTAGCCGGGAAAAAAAATGCCACCCAGCATTTATGATGTTATTATTTGATTTCTCAGAAAATGTTTCTGAGAAATCTTCAATAACAAGGAATTCTCTTTCCACAAAATTACTTCTTTTTAACATTGGTGGTGATTATTTCTCAACTGGCAATTTCGATGGCATCCTTCTATACTTGCTACAAATCTTTTTACCCAAAGCAACCTTTGAAGGATGTTTTTTTTGGCTTGGTTTTCAGTAACCCATCTCAAATCTCCTTTACTCTTAACGGGATGATTACCAAAAGGATCACAGCAATACTTATGTCTGTTATTACTATCAGAATCTCTGCAGGCTGACATCCTAAAAGAATCAAGTGATTAATCAGCGTTACTGGCAAGACACTCCAATATAAGACATTATGATGAAAAACTTGGACTTGCCAACCTGCACAATCAGTGATAAAATCTACATGTTGCAATCAGCAATGGGTGTGCATTCGGCTGATGAAAGAGCCCAGCTACTGCTATAGAAATTACATAGCCCTATAGAAAATTGTGTCTGAGTTATTGACCCACATGAGCCTAATGGGAGATTGTGACTACTTCCATTCACGTCCCATTCTATAACTTTAAAATATAATAAAGTGATGGTTGCTCTAGCACTATAATTTTTTTTCGAATTTTTTACACTTGACGATTGTGAAGGGTCAAAGGTCAAAACTTTTAACAAATTTTTAGTGGGTAACAGTACTTGTTGCTTTTATTTTAATGGCAGAAATAGAATCTCTGCACATAGAGCTTTCAAATGAGCCAAGTTGCATGTCAATAGGAAAAACAGAACTAGAGTTATGAAATTTCATCGTTATCAGAGTAACCGTAAAAGGTCAAAAGTTCAAATCAGTGTAAATTAAAAGCAGATCAACCTATGAAGTTCAAATTTTAGTTGAGCATTTATTTTGTCATTATGAATTTGGAAATTAATTTTCATAAAAAATAAAAACGTTAGTGTCCGCTGCTTGGTCTCAGTTGAGATGGAATGTCCCTGGTATTGCTGGAGTGTGGGCAGTCACATTAGGAAATGGTTTCATTACACATGTTGGCATTAGTGACTTCATTGTTGTTGAGGCTGGGAGCAAGACTTAGTGGAAAGATTCAAACGGCTTGTTTGAAGTTAGAGTTGTGGAGTGTGGACTGCTGATTAATTAATTAATTTATTTATTTTTTGGTAATCTGAATCCTAGCAGACGTAGATGGCTTTACTTGAGTACAGTATGTAATATTTATGTATGGCAACCCCTTACCATTTGGATTTCCTAGAAGTGTCTTGTACAACAACAGAACAGGTGATAATATCTCTGCTGATATTGAAGGTCTAGTAGTATGGTTTGTTGTCAAGCGTCTTTTAAAGGATTTGTCTTAGATATGTGAAGGTGAGGATCTGTCACTGGTCAGGGTTTATAGCTGGTGGTTGGATGGCAAGGACAGTTTTTAGAGGATGCAGAATGATATTCTGTTTGATTTAACTTTGTCTTTCCCTGCAAGTCTTTTCATACAGAGTCATTGCAAGTTCCAATGTCTGTCACTGTTTGGTTGGTGTGTGGCTACATACATACAGGACAGCAAGAAATGTCTCAGAATTCTACCTCAGTTGTTCCCTCTAAGCCACCCCTCACCTCACCACCCCTCACCTCACCACCCCTCTCACCTCATGCTACTCTGCTGGCTCCAACATTTAGAATTTTGAAAGAAAGAGCTACACTTGGTAAATAAACAAACAAACACAGTCTACCTCCTAGAATGTTTCCAGCTGGCCTTATATTACACAGCTGGCCTACTGCCATCTAAGGCCATGACTATGGACATACAGGTGTATTATTCTGTTGTTTAAATGGGTGTGATCTCAGGGGGTGTGGTCTAAAATACAGCTTTTGGGGGGGGGGGGGGGGGGGGGGGGAGCACTGTAACTTGCATGAAATTACTGGAAATGCAGACGTATTATATAACAATTTAAATAAATCATTTTACAGCATGTTTATTTTAAAGAAATAAGTTAGTACAGTTATTAAGTATTCTTTGTGTGTGTGTGTCTATTAGGTAACTAGAGATATGCTAACAGATGAAGCTATTGAACTTTTGCAACTCATTCCCGAGGGATATATCCCTTTACCACATCAGATTGGAGGACACAGGCATGTGCATGGCAAGTTAGGTGAGTTTGTAGTGTTGATGACCCTTTATCCCATCTGATTGGGGCCACAGGCATGTCACGTTTTGGAAGAATAGTTATATGTGAAAAAAAATTTCCCCAATAACATATCGCGAAACAGCAATTCTAATCAATAATTTTATATTTTTATTGTCAGGTTTTCTACGAAAATTAGGTAAAGACAACATCCTATTTAAGCCGGTGCCACACCCAAATGGCCCACGTGAAATTGTATTTTACAAGAAAGTCTTTAAGGACCGTTTAAACGAATCCAGCAAAGACTACCGGATCTTGAAGGAGCTGATTCCTCAGTATTACGGCACTCAGAACTTGTCGGACAGAGCTGGTAATTGTCGTATCCTTGATCAAGATTATAAATTATATTAATTTAATGCAGTACGACTAATAGTAATGGATTCAGAATATACTGTCAACAAAATTGTTTTATCTGTTGTTGTTGTTGTTGTTGTTGTTGTTGTTGTTGTTGTTTTGCCATAAATAATTTATATTTTATTCATCTGTAGCTCCTGTGGGCCAGTTAAGGTCACATTATTATTTTTATTTTTTTTCCCTTTTTATTTTGGCTGCACACGAGAATAAGAGGAAAATTTGCTATTAGTATAATTATTTCAGCCGAGAATGACTGAATCATTGAAGAATATTTTAATCCTTTCACTTATGATTTTACAAACATCTCTTAAGTAGTTGTGACTTAAAAACACAATTTAGTATTGGAAATAGCACCATGAACAATTAGGTGTGTTATAGTGACTCTTTGTTTCTTCAAGTCTGTTCTAATGCCACCTTAACTGTTCATCAATGTAAAGACAAGTACATCAAACTGGAGGATATTGCGGCCAAGTTCTGCAAGCCTTGCATCATGGATCTGAAGATGGGCCGGAGGGTGTGGGATGACTTTGCCCAGCAGGAAGTCATCGACCGTAAGAAGAGGAAATATCCACAGCAGGAGATCATTGGCTTCAGAATTGTCGGCATGAGAGTGAGTGTGGGTGTGGTTTGCTGAGTCAGCATGGGTGGTTGTGGCATGGTCTGCTACGCTTGTATGTCAGTAACGATGACAGTAACCGATGGTGTGTGTGTTCAAGAGTGATTCATTAGCTGAGCCGGCTTGGTAAAGCAGCGTCATTAGCTGAATGGGTAAAGCAGTTTCATTAGCTGGATGGGTAAAGCAGCGTCATTAGCTGAATGGGTAAAGCAGCATAATTAGCTGAATGGGTAAATCAGCGTCATTAGCTGAATGGGTAAAGCAGTGTCATTAGCTGAATGGGTAAAGCAGCATAATTAGCTGAATGGGTAAAGCAGTGTCATTAGCTGAATGGGTAAAGCAGCGTCATTAGCTGAATGGGTAAAGCAGCGTCATTAGCTGAATGGGTAAAGCAGCGTCATTAGCTGAATGGGTAAAGCAGCGTCATTAGCTGAATGGGTAAAGCAGCGTCATTAGCTGAATGGATAAAGCAGCGTCATTAGCTGAATGGGTAAAGCAGCATCATTAGCTGAATGGATAAAGCAGCGTCATTAGCTGAATGGATAAAGCAGCGTCATTAGCTGAATGGATAAAGCAGCGTCATTAGCTGAATGGGTAAAGCAGCGTCATTAGCTGAATGGGTAAAGCAGCGTCATTAGCTGAATGGGTAAAGCAGCGTCATTAGCTGAATGGGTAAAGCAGCGTCATTAGCTGAATGGGTAAAGCAGCGTCATTAGCTGAATGGGTAAAGCAGCGTCATTAGCTGAATGGGTAAAGCAGCGTCATTAGCTGAATGGGTAAAGCAGCGTCATTAGCTGAATGGGTAAAGCAGCGTCATTAGCTGAATGGTAAAGCAGCGTCATTAGCTGAATGGGTAAAGCAGCGTCATTAGCTGAATGGTAAAGCAGCGTCATTAGCTGAATGGGTAAAGCAGCGTCATTAGCTGAATGGGTAAAGCAGCGTCATTAGCTGAATGGGTAAAGCAGCGTCATTAGCTGAATGGGTAAAGCAGCGTCATTAGCTGAATGGGTAAAGCAGCGTCATTAGCTGAATGGGTAAAGCAGCGTCATTAGCTGAATGGGTAAAGCAGCGTCATTAGCTGAATGGGTAAAGCAGCGTCATTAGCTGAATGGGTAAAGCAGCGTCATTAGCTGAATGGGTAAAGCAGCATAATTAGCTGAATGGGTAAAGTGTCATCACATTCAATAGACAGGAAGAAAGAGAGTAGGAGAGGGAAACTGATGTGGCCAGACCAAGTAGTAGAGGATAAGAAGAATGGATATGCTACTGCATTCCTAATTTACAAAAGTGACCGTACACTCAGATTGTTAAGCGTCCCCACTTATAACTCTAAACGGTAAGGAGATGGACACTTAATTAAAAATGAGCACTTAATAGCGAGTGGTAACGTAAAAACTGGGGCTGAATGCCAATTAGCAGTAGACGGAACACATGGAGTGCTTAATAGAAAGTGCTAAAATCCAGGGAGAAAACAGGCGCTTAACAAAAAAACAAACAAAACATGCTTAACAAAGAAGGGATGCTTAACAACCTTCATCTACAGTAATACATCAAGCACCACTTTGTATGTACATGCTACAATAGTATGGAATATTATTGATCAGAACATTATTGGTATTGCTACATGTATTTCTTTCATTTTGCTTGAACATGCTCAAGTTTCAGTCTCATTTTTTAGAATAATTTGTAGAAGATCTTATAATTATATTCTATTTTAGGATCACTGGTTGTGCAGTGTCTACATTATGTATGTCTCCAGTCAATCACTATAATTCCATCTGTATTTAGACTGTTCTATTACACATTAATGTAATGTATGTTTGTACAGATTTATAGGGAGAGTTCTGAAGATTATGTCTACTTTGACAAAGAATACGGGAGGAAAGTTGATGTGAATGGAGTATTGGAATGTGAGTGTACTATCAGCTATTTTATTACTCTATACACTTTTTATTACTGTTTCCTGGCTATATTGATAGCACAAATCTTGGTTGTACTACTCATGAAATGAAGCACCAAACGTGCGAGCCCTCAGCTCTACTTTACACTTTGACTAGCTAAAAGAATCATTTCTCCGACCAAATACAGTAATTTATTTGGTGTATATCTAATCAGGTGTCAACATAAGTAGCTCATGCCATGCAGTGAAAATGGTAGATGTAAATGACTGCATAAGGGAGCTAAATATGCAACAGACACTCACTGGTGAATAATTTCAACGCAAAACTTCAGTTCCAGCAGCTGGTAAGCTTCTCAGCATATAAAGCAAACCTACTGTGGGCAACAAGAAATTATTTGCTCATGTGATTATGACATAACGATAGGGGGCATTACCCTCAAAAGCTAGTATGTACCTATGCAAAGCTGACAGCTTAGTGTTTTCTAAAAAAAGAATCTGCTTGAAATTTAAAAAGTATCACAAAAAAAAAGGAATCATTGTTCTAAGTTTACAACAGTTATGGGTGACCGCACATAGCAACGCGCATCGCCCGTAGATCCGGACATTAATTTATTCTCCGCCAATACCCCACCATTCGATAATACGTGAGCAGAAACAATCACGCAGTAGCAGCAAAAGTATTCTTCGTGAAATTGTGGGTGTCTTAGCTTCAGGTTGTCTCATAGCCGTTTACAGCAACACTCCATACAGTAGTCCTCGTCTGAGCTCACGTGGCAAGGTGCGCCAGGCTGCCTCTCCTCCTCCAGGCTCTGCGCATCTGAGCTCGAGCAGATGGATCCGGCAGGGTCGATTTCTGAGGAGCGAAGACTTCCCAAGCTGCGCAGATCTAATACCTTCACCTCTGGCTATCTTTAAGAAACTGCTCTCTTTTCTGACTCTCTTGTTATTGTTGCATTGATGTTTGTTTACTCTTGATATAGGCGGGCTCTTTTTAGAACCAATACAAACCAACTAAAAAATTGCCCACGTACTAGAGTATGAGAAATGGGGGCGGGGTTATTTAATAAGAATTGTGAGTGGAATAAAAGTTCCCAATTTTGTACCAGTTTTTCTTGGAATCTAATAATAAGAACGACAATTTTTTTACACACGGGTAAACCTAAAACGAATGAACTACACCACAACTTACATGTTTCAATATCTTATAAAAAGAAAATGTGAATAAATCATAAAATAATATTGAAATGTAAAAGAACTTGTTGTTTTGCAGTAGAGTATCGACTTGGATAGTAGTGCACCAAACTGCGGAGCTCCAACTTACCGCACCGCTCCAAAAAAGTGCTACAAAGTTTTATAACCAGGCCCCGATATTTCCTCCAGATACGGTCTAAAACTAGTGAGCGGCACCTTCGGCGGGTACTTGTCCTTGTGTTGTAGCGGAGAAGCCCCTGTAAGTATACAATAGTAGTAATCATGCATAGCAACCATCAACAAAAATTTGCGTAGGTGGTGTGTGGCCACCCTTAATTGTCATATCATCTTCAATAATCAAGTGTGACAGACAGACAGACAAACAGACAGACGGATAGATGGATAGATAAACAGACAGATAAGCAGACAGAGCAACTTCTCTCATGCATAGTTAATTATTAATTAATTAATTAGATTAATACAAGAGAAGCTTTTTTTCCTTTAGAACTTTAGAGTCAGAAGAGGATGGGGTGGGGGAGAGAGAGAGGACAGCTGCATGCTAATTTATGCTCTTCATTGATAAATAAATGTCTAAATCATTTAAATATTGTATTAAATTTCATATAATTTGACTAAATATATTAGGGTCCCTCTCTGGCACTGGATATGTCCCTGAGAGTAGCATATCAGTGTAATGAAGGAATGTTGGAAAAAAAATTGTGTTTCGTTGCAGAATTGGCCGTGCTTTTAAACACTATTTCATTTGTGTGTATATGTATGAATATATATTATATATTCATTACAGCTTTAGGGAAATTTTTCAGTGCTGGTGATCAGGCCAGATTAGACATGGTGGGGCCCATCATCGAGCGACTTTCTTACATACTACAGAAGATGGAGCAGCAGAAGCTCTACCGTTTCTTTGCCACGTCTGTACTGATCGTGTACGAGGGGGACACAAAGCAACCAATCAGAAAGCCGGAAGACCTCTTGGATATCCGACTAGTGGACTTTGCACATGCCTTTGAGAGTGACCCACGGGATTTTAATGAGCCGGATTTTAATACCATATTTGGAATTAGTAGTCTAATTAAAAATTTAGAGCAATTAAGAAGTACTAGTAAATGTAGGGACACGCCCACCCACTCAGATTTATTGTAGACATGATTATTTCAATTTTTTTCTATACCCATCAAATTATTTTCTTTTAACTTTGATTTGGGTTTTTGTTATTAATTTTTTTTTTTTTTTATATTCAGTGTTAAACTTTTTCTTTCAATTTGAATGGTATATTTATTTTGTTTTATTATTTATTTCTAGATTATTTTGACAATAAACTATGGTCATTGAAAAATAAATACAATAATGATAGTGAAAGAAGGGTGGTAATATTACATATAGCTATAATAATACTTATTACATGAGCCAGAGTGTGATATGGTGAAATATTTCATGAGCAGGCTAATTTTATTTTCAAGAGCCAGATGCGAGTGAAAACAAAGCCAGAGAGTGAAATATCAGCCATATCACTGACTAGTATATCTAATAGCTAAGTGGTTTATTCCACACTAAATACATATCTTCACTGCTATAAGGACAGTAACTCACTGATGTAACATTGGTTGTAGGGGCTACCCACACTCCCCGCTGATATTTTAGCATTTGCTCTATCCCGTGAGAATACTATACCTAAGGAAGGTCGCTGTAAAAAATGGGGAGAAGTGGCTAGTTTGCCAGTTGCCATAACTTCAAGGGTAATGAGTTTGCTACAGCGTGAAATAACAACCTGTAGTGAGTCATGTACCTAAAGATATCATTGTGAAGATATCTAATTAAGGTGGAATAAAATATAGCTACTTATTACATGAGTCAGAGTATAATATGATATGGCATATTTCAGGAGCAAGGCTAATTTATTTTCACCAGAGCCAGAGGCATAGTGAAAATAAGGCCTGAGAGTGAAATCACTGTGATGAATTTTTTTTTGTTTTTTTCTATGCTAGATATCTTCAGTGTAGTTCGTGCCAGGACTGGTAACTCTGTGTGAAGTTCTGTAGGGGTCCCACACCCCCAGCTGATATTTTAGCAGCTGGTCTAACCCAGTTGGGTAAAGGTTACTACACCAAAGGGGTGTAACTATAAAAACCTGGAAAACTGGTAACTAGGCCTGTTGCTATAACTACTTGCATATTGAACTTGGCAATACAGCTGAAATAACAGTGAAATGTAGCAAGTTATTTCATGAGTCATGAGGAACTAAAATTACATCGTGAAAAAATATTTTAGTCACTGCCTAGAATAAGAAAACTTTCACTCAATTCATTTATACGAGGGTTCGACTGCGCGAGACTATGCTGGGGGCCGACTAAAGGATGGGCAAGCAGTGTCAGTTTTGTGGGCGGATTGTAGTAATACTTTAGCATGGGCATGAATATAGTTTTTGGTAAGCAGTACCGCTTTCGTGGGCAGATGGTAGTAACAGAATATGAATATTGGAATCAGGACCCATGCAGGACAAGGAATTTTAAGCCACAGACACAGGACCATATAAGTTCATACGTGCAGTTGTGTGGATGGCAGACCATGGGTTTGAATATAGTTAATGTTCCACTTACACAAGAATGATGAGTCTCCTCAGCAAGTTGGCGTGTGTTTTTGGGAGGAAACTCCTTCGTACGTAGTGTATGATTTCCAAGTATACATTAGCTACCAAAACAGTCACGTCATAGCTAATGTAATAATCACTTATTTTGTATGTATGTTATAGCTATAAGTGTAAGTGTTTATAGCTGCAGTGCTGGTTAGCCAACCACACTGGCTCTGCTTTAGCTAAAACAAATGTAATACAATTACTTAAATGTTGTTAGCCCAAACAAATTCAAGAATCGCAAAATGACAAGAGTCCTTGATACACACTAGTGATCTCCCAGGTGTAGCTAGTATCTTAATTATGAAGACTTCAAAGTCTCAGTTATTTATAAAGTTCAGTGTAGCTACTGCGTACCTTGGAACGCTGTGAGAAAATTACTTATTCAAGACAGTGACTAAACAATAATTTAGCAAGACTTGATTATTAGGGCTCAGTTTGTTGTTAAAATTATGGTGGGGTAAGAGATTGCATAGCAACATCTGTGTAAGTTCAGCATGAATATAGTTTTGGGTAAGCATTACCACTTTTGTGGGCAGATGGTAGTAACAGAGTATGAATATTGGATTCAGGACCCACGCAGGACACTGTCACGGTATCATATAAGTTCATACGACGTGTAGTTGTGTGGGCGGCATACCATCAGTTTGAATATAGTTATTGCACTACTCAGGAATGATGAGTGTCTTCAGCAAGTTGGTGTGGTTTTATGGGTGGAACACTCATTTGCATATAAAGTATTATTACCAAGCTAATATATTCATAGCTACTATAGTAGCTAGTCATATATCGTATTTCACTCAGTTTTTACGTATCTTATATACAATTATATGTAAGTGTTTATAGCTGCATACTGATTAGCCAACTGTTGACTCTACTGTAGCTAAGCAAAATGTAATAATTACTTGAATCTTTGATATTAATAATGAATATAGCTGCATAAGAGAAACTAGCTATATCTAATTATAGTCAGACAAAATTTTAGGGGATTTTTTTTTCTATGCTTAGCTAACACTTACTTTTCCAAGAATTTTTATGTTGATTGTTTTTGTAGTTAGGTATTTAATTTATAATCTGGGATAATTGTGCATTAGATCCCATTGCTATATTGTTACTAGGTGTACTAACTTGGTAAGTGTGCACTATTTTTTGCCTTTAGGTATATGAACTGTGCATACTAACCACCCTTGGGGTGTTGCTATTTTTGAGTTTTAGTTTAATAGAATAGGCCAAAGCAGGGAGCAGGTTATGTGAGGCCGGATATGTGAGGGTCTACTACCCTCTCATATCCACCTATATGGGACCAGCCCTATCATATAACTCTCCTGCCGCTCTCATACCGCAGGGAATTTACCGTAGCTAGCTGCTTTACTGCTTACTGCAGAGCAGCCCATGGTAGAGTTAGATCTGGAGATAACAAAGTAAACTTTCTGGGGCTTCAATCCCCCCCCCCCTCCCCCCCAATTAGAGTGAGAAAGGAGGGGTTAGAGTGAGAAAGGAGGGATTTGAGTGAAAAAGGAGGGATTTAAGTGAGAAAGGAGAGATTTGAGTGAGAAAGGAGGGATTTGAGTGAAAAAGGAGGGATTTGAGTGAGAAAGGAGAGATTTGAGTGAGAAAGGAGGGATTTGAGTGAGAAAGGAGAGATTTGAGTGAGAAAGGAGAGATTTGAGTGAAAAAGGAGGGATTTGAGTGAGAAAGGAAGTATTCGAGTCAGAAAGGAGGGATTTGAGTGACAAAGGAGATTTGAGTGAGAAGAGAGGTGCCTGATAGAAAACATAGGATTTGAGTGAGAAGAGAGGTGCCTGATAGAAGACATCCCGGACCACAGTGACCACTAAGCTGTGCAGTGAACTGAAGCCATAGATGTGCACAAAACTAACCACTGCAGCACAGTCATACATCAAATACATAGGGATTGGAAATTGCCACTGGCATAATTTTGTGTGAGAAAGGAGAGATTTCAGTGAGGAAGGAGAGATTTGATAGAGAAAGGAGGGATTTGAGAGAGAAAGGAGAGATTTGAGTGAGAAAGGAGAGATCTGAGTGAAAAAGGAGGGATTTGAGTGAGAAAGGAGGGATTTGAGTAAGAAAGAAGTGATTAGAGTGAAAAAGGAAGGGTTATAGTGAGAAAGGAGGGATTTGAGTGTGAAAGGAGAGATTTGAGTAAGAAAGAAGGGATTAGAGTGATAAAGGAGGGATTTGAGTGAGAAAGGAGGGATTTGAGTAAGAGATTTTTTTTTTCTCACTCAAATCCCTCCATTTTTGCTGGTTTTCTGGAGGAATTTTGATGCTGGAGAGGTGCTTACTAGTTTTCCCATTCTAGTATGTTGTAGTTGTAAAAACTCTCATCTAGCATAAAAATACTGGTTTGCTTGAGTAGTATGTGGTGAATAGCAGGTGCTAATGTCAGAGCCAACTATGGTGTCAGCTCAAAGAGCTATCTTATCTGTGCTCACTATGATTCTTGATGTCTTCATTCAGGCCCCTCCTGGTATCCCACCAGTCCATCCCTTTCTGCCTCTTTTCCAGAAGAATTTCCAGCTGGGAGATGTTTTACTGGTTTTGTCCCCCATCTGATAATTTATGTGGTACCTGCTTGTTTCATGAAATTACTCTCATCTGGCAGCTGAAGGGAGAGCAGAACTGAAGTAAAATTATAGAGGAGGTATGTAGCTAGATATATGAGCTATTTAGCTAGTCATTAATTACTGTCTGGTGATTACCTTTTTTTTCTCAGAAGGTATTTACAATTCAGTAGAGCTCTGTGTGCTCTTGAATATAAACTAATTAGGAGCCCAGCCCTCCCCTCCACCCCTCAACCCATCTACCCCTTTACTCCTCAAACCATCCACTTATCCACCCAATCCATCCACCCATCCACCCATCATCCCATCCACCCCTCCACCCCTCCACCCACCCATCCATCCATCCATCCATCCATCCATCCATCCATTCATCCACCCATGCATCCATCCACCCACCCATCCATCCATGAATTGGTGGATGGGTGGATGGGTGGATGGGTGGATGGGTGGATGGGTGGATGGGTGGATGGGTGGATGGGTGGAGGGGTGGAGGGGTGGATGGGTGATCATCCACCCATCCACCCATCCACCCATCCACCCATCCACCCATCCACCCATCCACCCATCCACCCATCCACCAATTCACCCCTCCACCCATCCAAACTACAGTAGTAAAGATATCTAGTGTGGAATAAACTTATTACACTTGTCAGAGTGATATGGCTAGATATTTCACTCTCAGGCTTTATTTTCACTTGCCTCTGGCTCATGAAAATAAATTAGCCTGCTCTTGAAATATTTTACCATATCACGCTCTGACTCATAATGTGCATATTATAATTATCAACGTTTGATTTGGGCCAAGCGAAGAGATTGCTCGTCAAATGTGAGAAGCACTGCCTCCTATTCAGTAATACACTATACACTAATGTTCCACTTGAAGTTTTCATCATGCACTGAGTCACAACCTCCTTCTCTTCACCAAGTTTAGCGAATTTGGAGTCGCTGACCCTTTTCCTTCAATTAATTTATACGAGGGTCTGAGTGCACGAGACTATGCTTGGGGCCGACTAATGGATGGGCAAGCAGTGTCAGTTTTGTGGGAGGATGGTAGTAACTGAGTATCACTTACTTTAGCATGGGCATGAATATAGTTTTTTGTAAGCAGTATCGCTTTTGTGAATGTTCCACTTGCACAAGAATGATGAGTCTCCTCAGCAAGATGGCGTGTGTTTTTGGGAGGAAACTCCTTTGCAAGTAGTGTATGATTTCCAAGTATACCAAAACAGTAACGTCATAGCTACTGTAATAATCACTTATTAATGTGTGTTATATAGCTATAAGTGTAAGTGTTTATAGCTGCAGTGCTGGTTAGCCAACCACACTGGCTCTGCTTTAGCTAAAACAAATGTAATACAATTACTTGAATGTTGTTAGCCCAAACAAATATAGCTGAGTAACAGATTTTAGCAATAGTCTGACAAAAAAAAATTATAGAGCTCTTTTTTCCCCATCTTCATTGTTTCTGTAGTCAGGTATCTAATACTTACAAGAACTGGATTAGCTACTCTGCATTCTATAACTGATAGATACAGTAACTAATATGCTATAGGGTTTGAGCTTGAGCAAATTTAAGAAAATTATTATTTTTCCACAGGTAAAGCTGTATTTGTTATTCTATATAGCTATTTGATGAGATTTGGTTGCAATTGATTTATACTTAAATAAGCTATAATATTGTGTGTTCAGCAAGAAACATGATTGTATAGTACACTGTAGTCCACATCAGTAAGTAACTATAGCTATAGCTATAGCATGCAGCCTGGCAATGATAAACATAACATTATTAAGAGTATCTAAAACCTAAAAAGAAATTTGACTCGCAACCGTTTATTATCATTATAGCTGCAATTGTGCGTATAGCTAGTACCTCGTTTGAAACCTGATAATTATGGATTTATTTTTATTGAGAAAAAAAATGCAGTGGGCTAAGCTTAGGTATATATAAAATTTATTCATAGTTACTATGTAAAATTCCACTTCCTCAATTAAAGCTGTGAACTGGAATAATTTCCTGTACTTGGTACCATAAATACTCAATCTCAAAGCCTATATTGGCCAGTCACTTTTGTAGCGCGGAATAAAACAAAAAACAAGAAACAAAAAACAACTGCAGCATCAACCAATGTTAATGATGTCTACAGAACTATTTCACCAGGAGAATGGAGACAACGTCTACCCCAGTCCTCAGAGAGAGAGTTACCATGACGCCCCTTCACAAATTGTTCTTGGAAAATTTTCAACTCCTTTAAACTTCATGACAAAGGTCGCTCATTGCAAATCGAATACTTTACAGGACGACATGCAAAACAACACCACTACTGTATCCTGCGCAAACGATTCTGCGCTAGGAAACCAATTTGCGTCCGTCTGCAAAGTTTTCACTTGGCCTTCACCAGAACCATCGGTAACCTCGGTATAATCACAAGACTTGTATTGAACTTTGACTGATCATTTTGTTTTCACTGCCTTTCATTCAATTTCTTAATTTATGCAAATTTAATGTGCAATAATATTTTGATTTGAGCAAGCTCCTTAGCCTCGCGGGGCCTGCCTAGCGAGAATAAACTTTCCAAAATGCGTGGTTAAATTTCCCCGAGTCTAGTGACGCGCGAGCTATGTCTCGCTAGCCAGACCCTTTACCGGCTGCACGGTGAAGGAAAGGGCGAGGGGCTAGGGCCCGAGGTGCTCACGCAGCATTAGCTACCTTCAGTTTCCTGCAAGCAGGAATGGCCTGAAGACTAGCTAAAATTGCTGTATATTCTTGATACTGTGCACTCAAATGGATGCATTCTTTAAATCAGGACTAGAATAATAACCACTAGCTAGTATTGTAATAAATAGATATTACCAGATGATCATAGAGCTGGAATAAACAAAGAAACAAAGTAGGACAATATATCCAAGCATTTGAGGATCAAACATATTTCTGACTTCTTAGCTCGATTGTTGTGTAGCAGTAGGTCAAGTTGATTTATGCCAGAAGTATGTATTTACATTGAGATATAAATGTTACAAGAACTTTTTTTGTTCCGTACAAAAACTGCACCATGTTTTTCTTGACACCTTCTGTAATGAAAATGAAGGACTTGTTAGATATGAAACAAGCCATTGCAGCTGGAAAGACTCCCATAGGAGTAAACCCCCCACAACGGAAGTATATCAAGAGAGGCTCCAAAATATTAGCTCAGTAGCTAGCAGTTGCACTCGATTAATAAACAATCATTGAAAGACTATTAGTTAGATTGGTACATGTAAGCATTTGAGAAGTTTAAATTAAAGATTTACTAACAGCATATCTGATTTGTAAAAACAAATTAGGGTGTAAAAAGTATAAAATTGCTGCATATCTAATGGAAGGTAATATGACAAGAATACAATGGGATTCCATGATTCTAGAATCATAGTAGGCACAAAGAAGAATCCAGACTCAGGTGAGGAACCAGCTTCTGAGGCTACTAGACAGCACTCCAGGTAGATTAAGGCAGTTAGAATGATCCCGAAAGTAAAGAAAGAACTAGATGTTCAGTTTCCCACTTGTGCACAGCACTAAGCACTGGCAGTTGCCCACAGTGCAGTGATAATGTTCCACTGTGCTGTTGCCCACACTGCAGTGGTATAGTTATGCCACCACACTGTGGTCAGCAGATCTGTTTAGCTTCAGTAGGATTTTGGATAATAATTAAAGACCCCAATATCAACCAATGTGATTGAAATGTTGTATTCACTTATCTTAGAAATTACACAATTCAAGAATATGTGCTGGTTTTTTAGTTTTAAGTTCGGTAAATAATACTTCACACAGCTTCCACATAGTATAGCGCATTAAACTAATGGTTTTGCAAGGCAACTGGTGATTTTTAATTATTAACAGGGTAAAGATACATGCATGCATGAATGATTTTATAGATTAGCTATATTGGCGGCAATTACTTCCTGAAAACAACAATATTACTTGTGCACATTATCTTATCGCTATGGAAGATAAACATTAAATTGACACCACCAGGGAAGAGGAGGCAATACCTAACCTGACATTGACTCCTAATTTTCACAGGAGCTTGCTTACACATGGCCGAGCAGGTTGCTCATCAATAAACAGGGAAGCAGAATTACCAGTCAGTTAGTAGCTGGTATGCTATTCCAGTATCCTGAACATAGCTGACAGTGCTATTGATGGTGGAAATTCATGGTGTCCTGTACCTGGGAAGTTTTGCATTATGATCTTTACAACCTGTGAGTGAAGGTGACTCACTTGGCTTAGAATAATGAACATCTTCCTCACTTGTATGGCCATCGTATAGGATGTTGTCCCATATGAATTATGTGAAAAAAACAACAACATTGAAGCACTGGAGGGATAGATTATGCTTACCATATACATAGGCTCCAATTTTTTTAAAACCAGTTCCAGGACACTGGCCACACCCCCTGTCCACGCCCAAATCATTGCTAACCACACCCATATCACACCCATCAAAACCACACCCATCAAATTAATGTAAAAGCATAACAATTAAAATTAGTAGTTACTCTTTGTTGAGTGACACTATGGTAGCTTTCTTGCACTTCTTAAGAAGTTCTTCGCTGAAAGAAGAATCATGGCAGCATTCCACACCACTGTTGAACTTGAGAGTCATAAGAGAGATGATAGTGCCATTTACTCAAAGAATAAGAAGGCACCAGATCAAGCAAACACTACTGTAACTGAAGTGCACTCTGACTCAGAACTTGCAGTAGCTACCAGCTGCTTTTTTGCTGCTGATTATTGATAATGTATTTTTACAAGGATGCTGACTGTGCATGCATGTACTGTATCTACTGCAATGTCAACAAGTCTACAGTATAGATCTAGTAGGTTTTTATAGCTACCCAGCATAATAGCACATAAAACTCTACTACTCAACTCCTGCATCCAGGACAAATGGCAGGTGAATCCAGGACACAGGACAATGTCAACAAATCCAGGACTGTCCTGGACATTCCAGGACAGTTGGAGCCTATGCATATATACCATGGTGGGTTTTGAGTGTAGATGACAGCAAGAATGGAAAGTTTATTGCATGATGTAAGTGATGACATTGACATTGTTATAAATCTGTTTTCCTTTGATGTATTGTGTGTAATGGCTATTATGGTAAATGGACTGACACTGACACAAGCAAATGTAAAGACAAGTATTTAGAACAATTTTTTTCGGTAAATATAGTTTTTGTACCTGGGTGTGATGGGGCATGTAAGAGAGACTGCCAAAGGTATGTTACTGCCACCAGAGCTGCCTGGCTTCACGTTTTACGGTGATCAGTCCTGCAGGTGTTTACATTGAAAGTTTTATAATTCTTTCAGCACTCAATACAGACAACTGAGAAAAGTAATAAATGAACAGACCATTGCTATATATATAATGGAGTTACAACTTAAGTTAAATAAGTAAGTGAAACAAATAAAATTACGGAAATAATAAGTAACTAATTCAATATAGTTCAATAGTGAATAGTTGTCATGAGGTATTCACCACATATATAATGTTGGTTGTGAAGTGTGTGGTTACTTGGTTTTAGTCAAACATAAATATGTTCAAATTGTACTACTGTTTCGGTTTAGGTTTACGGTTACGGTGTGGGGGGTAGATGGGTGGACGAATAAGTTTATATTCAAGCGCACACAGAGCTCTACTGGATTGTAAATGCATTTGGAGGAAAAAAAGGTAATCACCAGACAGCAATTAATGACTAGCTAAATAGCTCACATCACTAGCTACATGAGAGCTCTTTTCTTACTCCTTGAGTGAGAAAGGAGGGATTTGAGTGAGAAAGGAGGGATTAGAGTGAGAAAGGAGGGATTTGAGTGGGAAAGGAGGGATTTGAGTGAGAAAGAAGGGATGCGAGAGAGAAAGAATAGAAAGAAGGGATTTGAGTGAGAAAGGAGGGATTTGAGTGAGAAGAGAGGTGCCTGATAGAAGACACATCCAGGACCACAGTGACCACTAAGCTGTGTAGTGAACTGAAGCCATAGATGTGCACAAAACTAACCACTGCAGCACAGTCATACATCCGATACATAGGGATTGGAAATTACCACTGGCATAATTTTGAGTGAGAAATGAGAGATTTCAGTGAGAACGGAGGGATTTGGTTGAGAAAGGAGGGATTAGAGTGAGAAAGGAGAGATTTGAGTGAGAAAGGAGGGATTAGAGTGAGAAAGGAGGGATTTGGTTGAGAAAGGAGGGATTAGAGTGAGAAAGGAGGGATTTGGTTGCGCCCGGCTGGGCTTTGCGTGCTCCATGCGGCTTCGAGTGACGACCGGCGCGCTTCAGTGACGCCCTGCGGCTTCGCGTTGCGCCCGTCTCTCTGTACGTGAGCAGAGGCTTAGCATGCAACTGTCGCTTTGCGTGCGCCGCGCGTTGCTGATAGAAGACATAGGATTTGAGTGAGATGAGAGGAGCCTGATAGAAGACATCCAGGACCACAGTGACCACTAAGCTGTGCAGTGAACTGAAGCCATAGATGTACACAAAACTAACCACTGCAGCACAGTCATACATCAAATACATAGGGATTGGAAATTACCACTGGCATAATTTTGTGTGAGAAAGTAGAGATTTCAGTGAGAAAGGAGGGATTTGAGTGAGAAAGGAGGGATTAGAGTGAGAAAGGAGGGATTTGAGAGAGAAAGGAGTGATTAGAGTGAGAAAGGAGAGATTTGAGTGAGAAAGGAGGGATTTGAGAGAGAAAGGAGGGATTAGAGTGAGAAAGGAGAGATTTCAGTGAGAAAGGAGGGATTTGGTTGAGAAAGAAGGGATTTGAGTGAGAAAGGAGGGATTAGAGTGTGAGAAAGGAGGGATTTGAGTGAGAAGAGAGGTGCCTGATAGAAGACATCCAGGACCACAGTGACCACTAAGCTGTGCAGTGAACTGAAGCCATAGATGTACACAAAACTAACCACTGCAGCACAGTCATACATCAAATACATAGGGATTGGAAATTACCACTGGCATAATTTTGTGTGAGAAAGTAGAGATTTCAGTGAGAAAGGAGGGATTTGAGTGAGAAAGGAGGGATTAGAGTGAGAAAGGAGGGATTTGAGAGAGAAAGGAGTGATTAGAGTGAGAAAGGAGAGATTTCAGTGAGAAAGGAGGGATTTGAGAGAGAAAGGAGGGATTAGAGTGAGAAAGGAGGGATTTGAGAGAGAAAGGAGTGATTAGAGTGAGAAAGGAGAGATTTCAGTGAGAAAGGAGGGATTTGGTTGAGAAAGAAGGGATTTGAGTGAGAAAGGAGGGATTAGAGTGTGAGAAAGGAGGGATTTGAGTGAGAAGAGAGGTGCCTGATAGAAGACATAAGATTTGAGTGAGATGATAGGAGCCTGATAGAAGACATCCAGGACCACAGTGACCACTAAGCTGTGTAGTGAACTGAAGCCATAGATGTACACAAAACTAACCCCTGCAGCACAGTCATACATCAAATACATAGGGATTGGAAATTACCACTGGCATAATTGTGAGAAAGGAGTGATTTCAGTGAGAAAAGAGGGATTTTGTTGAGAAAGAAGAGATTAGAGTGAGTAAGGAGATATTTGAGTAAGAAAGGAGAGATTTGAGTGAGAAAGGAGAGATTAGAGTGGAAAAGGAGATATTTAAATGAGAAAGGAGCGATTAGAGTGAGAAAGGAGAGATTTGAGTGAGAAAGTAAAGATTTGGGTGAGAAAGGAGAGATTTGAGTGAGAAAGGAGAGATTTGAGTGTGAAAGGAGAGATTTTTGAGAAAAAGGAGGGATTTGAGTGAGAAAGGAGAGACTTGAGTGAGAAAGGAGGGAGTTGAGTGAGAAAGGAGGGATTTGAGAGAGAAAGGAGGTATTTGAGTGAGAAAGGAGGGATTTGAGTGAGAAAGGAGAGATTTGAGTGAGAATGGACGGATTTGAGTGAGAAAGAGATTTGAGTGGGAAAGTAGGGAGTTGAGTGAGAAAGGAGAGATTTGAGTGAGAAAGGAGGGATTTGAGTGAGAAAGGAGGGATTTGAGTGAGAAGAGAGGTGCCAGATAGAAGACGTAGGATTTGAGTGAGATGAGAGGAGCCTGATAGAAGACATCCTGGACCACAGTGACCACTAAGCTGTGTAGGGGACTGAAGCCATAGATGTGCACAAAACTAACCACTGCAGCACAGTCATACATCCAAATACATAGGGATTGGAAAATTACCACTGGTATAATTTTAAGTGAAAAAGGAAAGATTAGAAAGAGAAAGGAGGGATTTGAGTGAGAAAGGAGGGATTTGAGTGAGAAAGGAGGGATTTGAGTGAGAAAGGAGGGATTTGAGAGAGAAAGGAGAGATTTGAGTGAGAAAGGAGAGATTTGAGTAAGAAAGGAGAGATTTGAGTAAGAAAGGAGAGATTTGAGTAAGAAAGGAGAGATTTGAGTAAGAAAGGTGATGTTTAAGTGAGAAAGGAGGGATTTGAATGAGAAGATAAGGGCCTGATAGAAGACGTAGGATTTGAGTGAGATGAGAGGAGCCTGATAGAAGACATCCTGGACCACAGTGACCACTAAGCTGTGTAGTGAACTGAAGCCATAGATGTGCACAAAACTAACCACTGCAGCACAGTCATACATCCAAAAACATAGAGATTGGAAAATTACCACTGGCATAATTTTAAGTGAAAAAGGAAAGATTAGAGAGAGAAAGGAGGGATTTGAGTGAGAAAGGAGGGATTTGAGTGAGAAAGGAGGGATTTGAGAG